>ENA-UOJL01000017-UOJL01000017.1-human-gut-metagenome-genome-assembly--contig:-P47-NODE-17-length-276137-cov-17.502372_pt1 | contig 276137 bp, 192 predicted proteins | sample MGYA00242347_ERZ723894 | MGnify/ENA metagenome assembly ERZ723894
GCATGAGCGCCGCGGCGTTGAGCTTCATGGTGCACGAACCTAAAGAGATCATCGAGTTGGCCAGCGATATGTCGCGCAGTTCCAGCTGTTTGATGTAGCGCATCAGGGCGCTTTCCGAACGGTAGGCGTTGAAGACCGGTTCGGTCAGGTAGGCCGAACGGCGGCGCAGGCCGGCCGGGACGTTGCTTTCGGTGACGGGCTTTACGGCCTTGGCTTTCTTGCCTTTGGCGGCGGCGAAGATGCGGATGACCTCGGCGATCTCCTCCGGAGTCGTGACTTCGTCGAACGACATGCGCACCGAACCTTCGGTCGGGTAGAAGAAGTTGATGCCGCTTTCGAGCGCCAGCGACTGTACGACGGCGGCTTCGGCGGCGACTTCGAGCGTGTCGAAATAGGCCGTTGCGGCGAGTTTGTAGTCCATCGCTTCGAGCGCCTTGGCAACCGTCGCGGCGGCCAGATGGGCCGTGTCGGCGGCGCGCTTCAGCCCTTCGGGACCGTTGTAGACGCAGTAGAAGCCCACCATCGAGGCCATCAGCGCCGAGGCGGTGCAGATGTTCGAGGTGGCGCGCTCGCGCTTGATATGCTGCTCGCGCATTTGCAGCGCCATGCGCAGGGCGCGGTTGCCCAGCCGGTCGACCGAGACGCCGATGATGCGGCCGGGCATCTGACGTTTGTAGGCCTCGCGCGTGGCCATGTAGCCCGCGTGCGGACCGCCGAAGCCCATGGGCGTGCCCAGGCGTTGCGCTGAGCCGACGCAGATGTCGGCGCCCCATTCGCCGGGAGCTTTCAGCAGTGCCAGCGAGAGCAGGTCGGCCACGGCCGTCACCTTCGCATCGTGCGCGTGCGCCGCTTCGACGAAGGCCGCGTAGTCGCGCACGGCGCCGTCGGCGGCCGGATACTGCACGACAGCGCCGAACTCCTTGCCCGAGAACTCGTAGCAGTCGTAGTCGTCGATGATGAGCTCGATGCCGAACGGCTCGCTGCGCGTGAGCAGCAGGTCGAGCGTCTGCGGGAAGAGGTTGCGGTCGACGAAGAGCTGCGTGCGCCCCTCCTTCACCGCGTCGCGGCTGCGCAGGGCGAACATCATGAGCATCGCCTCGGCCGTCGCCGTCCCCTCGTCCAAGAGCGAGCAGTTGGCGATCTCCATGCCCGTGAGCGAGAGCACGGCGGTCTGGAAATTGAGCAGCGCTTCCAGACGCCCCTGCGAGATTTCGGCCTGGTAGGGGGTGTAGGAGGTGTACCACGCGGGATTCTCGAAGACGTTGCGCGCCACGGCGGCCGGTACGGCGCAGGGGTAGTAGCCCATGCCGATGAACGATCGCAGCGGGTGGTTGCGGTCGGCCAGCGCACGGATATGTGCGGCGAATTCGTATTCGCTCATGCCCGAAGGAAGGTCGAGCGGTTTTTTCAGCCGGATCGACTGGGGGATCACCTGCGCGATCAGTTCGTCGACGCTTCCGACACCGATCGTGTCGAGCATGGCTTTGAGTTCGTCGGGATTGCTGACGCCGATATGGCGGTCAGCGAATGTATCAAAAGACATTGTCGGTTGTATTTGAAATTATTGTACTTGTTTCGGTTGTCGCAGAGCTCGGGCGGGTCGTAGCCGCTTCACGGATATCGACATTCCCACCCCTCTGTCCCTCCCTTTGCCTTCGCTTCGCTCGGTTTCTGCGGCGGCGCCTCGGCATCCCGCGGGCGGGTGCGCTCGGCTTGTGCGCAGTTGACAAAGGGAGGGGCTTCTCAGGGCCGTATTCTGTCGGTTATGTTTGAAATTGTTGTACGGGTTTTGTCAATACCTGAAACTGCTGCCGCCGATGAATTCGCGCAGCAGCGAGGTGGGCGGAATCTCGACGGGATCGATCGGGATGAAGTTGTCGAGGAATTTCAACAGCCGCTTGGCCTCGCCGTATTCGGGCACCGTATCGGGCACCTCGCGCAGGATACGTTCGGCATAGGGGCGCAGCACCGAGATCTCGTAGAAAAGCGACGAGTTGAACATCACGTCGGCGTTCTCCTGATAGGGGAAGATGTGCTTCTCCTCGCCGCGCCGCACGCTCTCCCAGCGTGCGAGCGTCGCCTGCGCGTTGTGGCCGCGCGTGGCGTTGTCGCGCACCATGCGGCGCAGCAGGCGGTTGTCGGTGGTGGCGATGCGCGAGAGGTTGTCCATCGACACCGACGTGAAGCACGAGATGTAGATTTTGAACTTCATGTGGTCGGGGATGCTCGGCGTGAGGCGCGGGTTGAGTCCGTGGATGCCTTCGACGATCAGCACCGACCGGTCGTCGAGCCGCAGCGGATTGTCGTGCCACTGGCGTTTGCCGGTGATGAAGTCGTAGCGCGGCACGGGAAGGCTCTCGCCGGCGAAGAGGCGTTGCAGGTGGTCGTTGAAGAGTTTGAGGTCGATGGCTTCGAGCGCTTCGTAGTCGTACTCGCCGTCGGCGTCGCGCGGGGTCTTGTCTCGGTCGACGAAATAGTCGTCGAGCGAGATGAGCACGGGGTTCAGCCCCAGGATGCGCAGCTGGATGCCCAGACGCTTAGCCGAGGTGGTCTTGCCGCTCGACGAGGGGCCGGAAATGAGTACCATGCGCGTTCCCTGCGAGCGGTTGGCCGCGGCGATCGTGTCGGCGATGCGCGCCAGCCGTTTCTCGTGGAAGGCTTCGGCGATCTTGATGAGCTCCGAGGCGTCGCCCGCCAGCACCTTGGCGTTGAGCCGGCCGACAGTCGGTACGCCCATGATGTCGACCCACTCCTTGTACTGGTGGAAGATGTCGAACAGCTTGTCCTGCGCCACGAGCGGTTTGAGCGCGTCGGGGTGGCTGCGTCCGGGCAGTACGACGTAGAAACCGTTGTAGTAGGGGCGGATGTCGAACAGGCGGATGTAGTCGGTCGACGGGGCAAGCGCGCCGTAGAAGTAGCCCTTCATGTCGCCCAGCGAGTAGAGCGTGCTGTAAAGGCGCGGTCGGGTGTTGAGCAGCTCGGTCTTGTCGTCGAATCCCAGCCGCGTGAATTCCATTGCGGCGTCGATCGACCGTACGCGGCTGCGGATGATCGGAATCGCCGCGTCGACCAGCTCCTCCATGCGGGTGCGGATGGCTTCGGCCTCCCGGGCGGAGATGCCGTCGCGCCCCTCGATTTCGCAGTAGAAGCCGCGCAGCATCGAGTGGCGGATGTAGAACTTGTGTTCGGGATAGAGCTCGCGGACGGCCCGCTGGAGGATGAAGGACGCCGTGCGTTCGTAGACGCGGATGCCTTCGAAGTGTGTGGCGTCGATATAACGCACCGTGATCGGGGTGTATACCTTGTAGTTCAGTTCCTTGATGCGGTTGTTGACGTAGGCCGCCAGGTAGGGGTGCGGTCCCTTGGGCAGGTATTGCCGCTGGATGTCGAGCAGCGACGTTCCCATTTCGACCTCGATCGTGCGGTCGAGGTTCTCGCAGATGACTTGGATAAGATCTCTCATGAGGTATGGGGCAAAAGGTGCGTAAAGATACGAATAAGCCGGGAGCGATGCAAATTTATTTGCGGTTGCCGGGGCGGAAGTAGCTGAGACGCAGCCGACGGTAACGATAATTATTTGTGTCGGCAAGCGTGCCTGTTCCCGGGCGGTCAGCTTTCCGCAGGCAGCCGGATTTCGAGCAGCACCGGCAGATGATCCGATGCGCGGGCGGCGTCGCCCGCCTCGAAACGGTGCAGGACGCGCGCGCCGGCCGTTTCGCACGTGACGCCGTTGTCGAGTTGCAGGATGTAGTCGATGCACTTTTTCGGATCGTGCGAGGGGTAGGTGCCCCCGTCGGTGGGCGTCAGTACCGTCCAGGCCTCCTGCAACGCGCGGAGCGTTCCGGAGTCGGGGAGGGCGTTCAGGTCGCCGCCCAGAAAGACGGGTTTGGACGCCTCGGCGTAGCGTTCGCGCATCACGCGGTTGATGACGGCGACCTGATCGCGCTGCGCTGCGGCCGACGTATGGTCGAGGTGGGTGGTGGCGATCACGTACCGCGCCAGTTCGACGACCGTCAGCACGCGCGGCTCCGCACCTTCTCCCCGCGGCAGGGCGACGGTGAAATGATCGAGGATGCGCTCGCGGGTCATGACGCCAACGCCGTAGCTTCCGCCCCGATAGGGCATGGCGCGGCCGAAGCGGTAGTCCCAGCCGCCCATGGCCCGGGCGATGCGTTCGAGTTGGAAAACGCCGCCCGTGCGGGTCGTGCAACTGTCGAGTTCGTTGAGGCAGACGGCGTCGGCACCGACCTCCCGCATCATTTCGGCCACGAGCGGGTAGTCGTCGGCGATGTACTTGTTGAAGGTGCCTGCGTTGTAGGTCACCAGCCGTACCGTCTCCGCCGGTCGGGAATCGCCGCAGCCGGCCAGAAGAAATACGAGGCCGAGCAGCGGCGGAAACATTCGGAATTTATTCATGGTTCGCAAGGTAGGGTTTCCCACAAAGTTACGCATTTTTTTTCGCCGGATTCGCTCCGCACCGCGCTTTTTTGCAGGTCTGCCGTTGCGGCAGGGTTTGTGTGCGGCGGGAAGCCCGTGCCCGTCGGCCGGCGAAAGAAAACGTCGGAAAATTTGGAGGATCGACGGGGAGTCTCTATCTTTGTCTTCCCCATTATAATAAAGTGGGTTCTGGCCGGATGAATTCGAAAAAAGAGATACGTGTATGATGAAAAAATCGTTATTTGGTGCATTGCTGCTCTTCGTGCTGGCGGCTTGCTCGCCGCGCATGGAGACGGTAGTGATTCTTTCGACCAACGACATCCACGCCCATATCGAGAAGTTCCCGCAGCTGGCCGAAGCCGTCAAGAAGTGCCGTGATACGGTGAAGAACGTGATTCTGGTCGATGCGGGCGACCGCTGGACGGGCAACGTCTACTGCGATCGCGCCGCCGAGCCGCGCCGGCCGATCATCGATCTGATGAACCGCCTGCGTTACGACGTGGCGACCTTCGGCAACCACGAGTTCGACGCCGGACAGGCTTTTCTGGGCGTGCGCACCGCGCAGTGCCGGTTTCCGGTCGTCTGCGCCAATATCGTAAGCGATACGGCGACCTTTCCCCAGCCGGCGCCCTATGCGATCGTCGAGCGGGGCGGCCGCAGGATCGGCTTCGTGGCCTCGGTGACCAACTACGACCACAACAACCATCCGGCGGGGCACGACGAGAATTTCGCGGGGCTGACCTTCACGGACGCGGTGGATGCCGTGGCCGACCGGCAGTCGCTGCGCGACGAGTGCGACGCGCTGGTCGCCCTGACCCATATCGGGACGAAGAAAGACCGCGTGCTGGCCGAAAAGGCGCCGCGTTACGACGTGATCGTGGGCGGGCACAGCCACGACGAGACGAACGAGACGGTCGGCGGCGTGCTGGTGACGCAGACGGGCAAGAATCTCGACAACGTGGGCGTCACGGTGCTCCGCTTCCGCGGCGACGAACTGGTGGAGAAGAGCTTCCGGCTGGTGCCGCTGGCGGGCTACGAACCCGCACCCGCCTACCAGCGGATGGTCGAAGGTTATTACAGCGATCCGGCGCTTCGGGCGAAGGTGGCCGACCTGCGCGGCCGGCTGGACAAGACCGGGCTGGCCAACGTCTTTACCGAGGCGGTGCGCGAGGCGGGCAAGGCTGACGTCGGTATCTACCACATCGGCGGCGTGCGGCTCGATTCGCTTGCGGGCGAGGTCGTGGCGGCCGATATCTACAACCTCGATCCTTTCGGCTCCAAACTGGTGACGGCCGAGATGACGGCCGACGAGCTGGCGCGGCTGGTGAAGACCAAATTCAACGATACGGTCAACCTCGACGAGTCGCACCGCATCGACATCTACATGACCACCCCTTATGTGATCCGTACCGACGAGCGGTTCGAGGCGCAGTCGGTCGTTTTCCCCGAACTGAAACCCGGCCGCCGCTACCGCGTGGCGATGGGCGACTACATTTTCAAGACCTATTCCGGTCTCGATTATACCGACGGAGCTCCTACCGGGACGCTGTTGACCGACGTATTGGATTCATATTTGCGCGCCCGCTCGCCGCTGGCGCCCGACAACGAACCCCGTCAGCGGATCGAGTAGCAACCGGCTGACGCATAGGGTGAAATCGGATCGCAGGGAGCGCAGTTCCCTGCGATTTTTTTATTTCACAAATTGATATATCGTTTATATTTTCGGACAGGGCGCTTGTGCTGCGCGGTTTTATTCTCTAATTTTGCCGATACTCGAATGTAATGAAACTATCAATCTAATTTTTTTCGAACGATGAAACTTTTTCGACTGTTTGTCGTCGCGTGCATCCTGACGTTCTGCGCTGGACGTGCCGCGGCGCAGGAGCAGGAGACGCCCGCACCCAAGACCTACAAGATCTATGCGGTGTGCGACGCGCATCTCGACACCCAGTGGAACTGGGACCTGACCCACACCATCCGGGAATACATTCCGCGCATCCTCTTCCAGAACCTCTGGATGCTGGAGCGGTATCCCGATTACAAGTTCAATTTCGAGGGCGGCATCATCTACCGATGGATGAAGGAGTACTATCCGCTGCACTACGCCCGTTTGCAGAAGTATATCGACGAGGGGCGCTGGCACATCAGCGGCGCGTCGTGGAATGCCAACGACCCCAACATGCCTTCGGCCGAGTCGTTCATCCGCAACATCCTGCAAGGACAGGAGCTCTACAAGCGCGAGTTCGGCGTGCGTTCGACCGACATCTTCCTGCCCGACTGCTTCGGGTTCGGGTACACGCTGCCTTCGCTGGCGGCCCACTGCGGCCTGATCGGTTTCTCGACCCAGAAGCTGAGCTGGCGCAAGCACGACTTCTTCCCCGACGCACCCTATCACAAGAAAAACCCCTTCTCGTGGGGCGTATGGTACGGTATCGACGGGCAGTCGCTCATGGCGGCCTTCGATACGGGCGGGTATACCGCCGAACTGCCGGCCGACGCGGGGTATAACAAGGATTTCATCCGCCGCGCTTCGAACGGCTTCGACAATACGGCCATGCGCTATTACAGCGGCGGCCACCTGCACGGCACGACCAACTGCGGCGACAAGGGCAACAGCGGCACGGTGACCACCGCGCGCCGCATGGCCGAGGCCATGGCCGACCCCGATGCGCCGGTGCAACTCATCAGCGCCACGAGCGACCAGCTCTTCCTCGATTATATGGATCGCCGCGACGAGCTGCCGACCTACGACGGCGAACTGCTCATGGACGTACATGCCGGCGGCTGCTACACCTCGCAGGGAGCGATGAAGTACTACAACCGCCGCAACGAGGAGCTGCTGGGCGCCGCCGAGCGCGCCGCCGTGGCGGCCGACTGGCTGGGCGCGAAACCCTACGACCGTGCGAAGCTCAACGAAGTGTGGCAGCGCGTGCTGTGGCATCAGTTCCACGACGACCTGACGGGTACGAGCATCGCCGACGCCTACCGTTATTCGTGGAACGACGAACTGATCTCGCTGCAACAGGCTACCGAGGTCATGACGGCGGCCGTCGGTGCGCTGAGCCATTCGCTCGACACGCGGGTGAAGGGTACGCCCGTGGTGGTCTACAATCCCGTGACCTACGACCTGCGCGATCTGGTGGAGGCCGAAGTGCCGCTCGACGCCCGTGCCAAGGGGGTGGCCGTCTATGCGCCTTCGGGCAGGCGGGTGGCGGCGCAGATTCTGTCGCGCGAGGGCGACCGGGCGCGCATCCTCTTCGCCGCCGACGTCAAGGCGGCGGGATATGCCGTCTACGACGTGCGCCCCGCTTCGGGCGTTGCGAAATCGTCGGCGCTGAAAGCGTCGGAGCGGACGCTCGAAAACCGGATCTACCGCATCGAGCTGGACGCCAACGGCGATATCCGCTCGATCCGCGACAAGCGTGCCGGCCGCGAGCTGGTGGCCGAGGGTAAGGCATTCCGCATGGCGGTCTTCGAGGGCAACCCGTCGAACCGCTATCCGGCGTGGGAGATCATGAAGGAGACGATGGACAAGCCCGGGCGTCCGATCGACGGCGACGTGCGCATTTCGATCGCCGAACAGGGGCCCGTGCGCGCCACGCTCAAAGTGGAGCGCAGCTACGGCCCCTCGAAGTTCGTGCAGTACGTGTCGCTGACCGACGGCGGCGACGACGACCGCATCGACGTGCGCAACACGGTCGACTGGTCGAGCCGCGACGTGCTGCTGAAAGCCGAATTCCCTTGTGCCGTGGCCAACGCGAAGGCGGCTTACGACCTCGGACTGGGCTTCATCGAGCGCGGCAACAACACCGAAACGGCCTATGAAGTGCCTGCCCAGAAATGGGTCGATCTGACGGATGCCGACGGCAGCTACGGCGTGACGATTCTCAACGACTGCAAATACGGCTGGGACAAGCCGGCGGACAATACGCTGCGCCTGACGCTGCTCCATACCCCTTCGACCGAGAAGCGCTATGCGCACCAGCGGACGCTCGATCACGGCGTACACCACTATACCTACTCGATCGTGGGACACACGGGCGCCCGCACGGAGGATGCGCTCGTGGCGGGCGAGGCGCTCAACATGCCGCTCGTGGCCTTCGTCGCGCCGAAACATGCGGGGCATCTGGGCCGCACCTTCTCGATGCTCGCTGCGTCGACCCCGCAGATCGGCGTGCGTGCGCTCAAAGCGGCCGAGGACGGCGACGGCTACATCGTGCGCTGCTACGAGACGACGGGCAATCCCGTCGAGGGGGCGCGCATCACCTTCCCGGCGGCGATCGTCTCGGCCGAGGAGTGCAACGGTATCGAGGAGCGCATCGGCGACGCCGCGTTCGAGGGGCGTTCGCTCGTGGTTTCGGCCGGAAAGTTCGCCCCCAAGACCTACCGCGTGCGGCTGGCCGAGCCGGCCGTGCGGTCGACGCTCGCGATCGACAACGCGCCCGTGAAGCTCGACTACGACATTACGGCCTACACCACCGACGAGTTCTTCACCTACTATACGATCGACAAGGCGCTGGGTTCGTTCGCCGCCGAGCTGATTCCCGCCACGGTCGAGTGCGACGGCGTGACCTTCGCCATGGGCGAAGCCAACACCGACGACGCCGTGCTCTGCAATGGCCAGACCGTCGCGCTGCCCGCCGACCGGACCTATACGAAGCTCTATGTGCTGGCGTCGGCTGTCGAAGAGCCGCGCACGGCCGAGTTCCGCGTGGGCGATCGCACCTACGAGGCCGAAGTGCCGCTGTGGAAAGGTTTCTACGGCCAGTGGGGCTGGTACGGCAACAGCGAGGGCTTCATGCAGCGCGCCAAGATCGGGTATCTGGGTACGCACCGTCACCAGACCGACCTGGGCAACGTTCCCTACGGTTTCTCCTACATGTATCTGCTGACGTTCGACATTCCCGAAGGCGCGACTACGGTGACGCTGCCCAAGGACAAGAAGGTGCTGGTCTATGCGATGACGGCGTCGAACAACCCGATCGACGACGTGAAACTGGCGAGCCGTACCTTCGTGCGTCCCGACGAACGATAGCGCGACAGTCTCCACCGACTCTTCTTCCAACATTTTTTCGTGAAAAGGCCGTTCCCGTCTGCGGGGCGGCCTTTTTCGCGGCGGCGGGAGACCCTTCGCATCCGAAATCGTGGTCCGGTGAAAATAATCGCGCGCGATTGTTGTGAAATCCGCGAATTAATTCCTAACTTTGCAACCCCGCTGCGTGCGGGTAACGTACGAGTATTAACCATTTAACGAGCGATTGTATCGCAAACACTGTTTCCGTTATGGAAGAGAACAAAACTGTAGTCACGAACGAGAACTTCGACTGGAACGCGTTCGAGAACGATCTGGGCGTCTATTCCCAGCCTAAGGAGGAGATCGCCGCCGCTTACGACAAGACGCTGTCGAACGTCGCCGTCGGCGAGGTGGTCGAGGGCACGGTCATGAGTATCGGCAAGCGCGAGGTTGTCGTCAACATCGGCTACAAGAGCGAGGGCGTTATTCCCGTTTCCGAATTCCGCTACAACCCCGAACTGGCCGTAGGCGAGAAGGTCGAGGTCTACGTGGAGTCGGCCGAGGACAAGAACGGCCAGCTGTCGCTTTCGCACAAGAAGGCGCGTCAGCTCAAATCGTGGGATCGCGTCAACGAGGCGCTGGCCAACGACGAGATCATCAAGGGTTACATCAAGTGCCGCACGAAGGGCGGTATGATCGTCGACGTGTTCGGCATCGAGGCGTTCCTGCCCGGTTCGCAGATCGACGTGAAGCCCATTCGCGACTACGACGTATATGTAGACAAGACCATGGAGTTCAAGGTGGTGAAGATCAACCAGGAGTTCCGCAACGTGGTCGTTTCGCACAAGGCGCTCATCGAGGCCGAACTCGAAGCGCAGAAGCAGGTTATCATGTCGAAACTCGAGAAGGGCCAGATCCTCGAGGGTACCGTCAAGAACATCACCTCGTACGGCGTATTCGTCGACCTGGGCGGTGTGGACGGCCTGATCCATATCACCGACCTCTCGTGGGGCCGCGTGAACCACCCCGAAGAGATCGTGGCGCTCGACCAGAAGATCCAGGTCGTCATCCTCGATTTCGACGACGCCAAGAAGCGTATCGCACTGGGCCTGAAGCAGCTCACCCCGCATCCGTGGGAGGCGCTCGACCAGAACCTCAAGGTCGGCGACAAGGTCAAGGGCCGCGTGGTCGTGATGGCCGACTACGGTGCATTCGTGGAGATCGCCCCCGGTGTTGAGGGACTGATCCACGTGTCGGAGATGTCGTGGAGCCAGCACCTGCGTTCGGCGCAGGAGTTCATGAAGGTCGGCGACGAGGTCGAGGCCGTCATCCTGACGCTCGACCGCGCAGAGCGCAAGATGTCGCTGGGCATCAAGCAGCTTACGACCGATCCGTGGGCCGATATCGAGCAGAAGTACCCTGTCGGCACGCGCTGTGTGGCCAAGGTGCGCAACTTCACCAACTTCGGCGTCTTCGTCGAAATCGAGGAGGGCATCGACGGTCTGGTGCATATCTCCGACCTGTCGTGGACCAAGAAGGTCAAGCATCCGGGCGAGTTCACCCAGATCGGCGCCGACTTGGAGGTCGTGGTGCTCGAAATCGACAAGGAGAACCGTCGCCTGTCGCTGGGTCACAAGCAGCTCGAGGAGAATCCGTGGAACGAGTTCGAGGGACAGTTCTCGATCGATTCGATCCACGAGGGAACCGTTACCGAATTGGTCGACAAGGGCGCGATCGTCTCGCTGACCGATTCGATCGAAGGCTTCTGCCCGATGAAACATCTCGTCAAGGAGGACGGCACGACGGCCAAGGTCGGCGAGAAGCTGCCCTTCAAGGTGCTCGAATTCTCGAAGGCCACCAAGCGCATCACGCTGTCGCACAGCCGTACGTTCGAAGATGCGAAGCGTGCCGAGTATGCTGCCGAGAAGGCCGAGAAGAAGGCTGCCGCCGATGCAAACAAGTCGGTGGTGAAGAAGATCAACGCTTCGGTCGAGAAGACCACGCTGGGCGACATCGCCGGTCTGGCCGAGCTGAAAGCGCAGATGGCTGCCAAGGAGGAAGAGGAGAAATAGCCCTTTTCCTGCCGGATTTAGGAGAACGCTCCCGACGGATAAGTCGGGGGCGTTTCTGTTTTATCCGCAGGCGGGCGATGCCGACCTTTACGGCAGGCTGACGTATCCTGTTTCTCGGACCGCGGTCGGCGAGGGGCTTCCCGGCGGTTCGGCGCCGGCGTCAGGTAGTGCGCGAGCAGGGGCGCATGCAGTCCGCCGCATGGGGCGGCGGCGAACTTCCGGCATCGCGGAGCGGTGTCGCCGGGCGGACGGGGTCGTGCGCAAAGGCAGAGATCGAATGTGCGGAATGCCGTTCGTCTGCAATGTCCGGTCGGGTACGGGTAGGCGTTCGCGCGCAGGCACCGGCCGGTCGAGTGTCAAAATTCGTTATCGAAATGTCAAAATGTATATTTCACCCATGACGGAAAATGGCTAACTTGCGTTTCGAACGAAGCATGTAATTCCAAACTTTAAAACTATCGACCATGAAAAGATTTCTTCTGCTGTTTCTTGCGACGGTCGTCACGGCGTGGAGCGCTTCGGCGCAACTCTCCGTGTCGCAGCTTCGCACCGAGCATCTGACCGACCCCGTGGGGATCGGGGAGCGCCGTCCGCTGTTGAGCTGGGAGGTGAGCGATGCGTCGCGCCGCGGCGTGACGCAGAGCGCCTACGAGATCCGCGTCAAGTCCGGCGGGCGTACCGTCTGGCGGACGGGCAAAGTGGCTTCGGCGGAGTCGGCCGGCGTCTTTTACGACGGCACGCCGTTGACGTCGGATACCCGTTACACGTGGCAGGTGCGCGTGTGGGACGACCGCGGCAAGGCTTCGGCATGGAGCCGTCCGGCCTTCTGGCGTACGGGGCTGTTCGACGTCGGGGAGTGGCAGGCACGCTGGATCGAGCCGGCCGTGAGCGACGACCTCGCTGCGATGTTCCGCCGCACGTTCCGTGTGACGAAACCCGTGGCCGAGGCGACCGTCTATGTGACCGCCCACGGCATCTACGAGGCGAGCGTCAACGGGCACCGTGTGAGCGACGACCTTCTGACGCCGGGCTGGACGGCCTACAAGAAGCGGCTGCAATATCAGGCTTACGACATCACGCCGCTGGTGGTCAGGGGCGACAATGCCATCGGCGTTACCGTGGCCAAGGGGTGGTGGTTGTCGAAACTGCCGTGGAGCCGCGAGTTCAACTACGGCGACAAGTACGGCCTGCTGGCGCAGATCGTTCTCCGCTACAAGGACGGTACGAAGGAGGTGATCGCCACCGACGACACGTGGCGCGCCTCGACGGGCGAAGTGAGCTACGGCAACCTCTACGACGGCGAGACGATCGATCTGAACCGTCGCCAGAAGGGGTGGGACACCCCGTCGTTCGACGATGCGTCGTGGGCGTCGGTGCAGGTGGCCGACACCTCGCTCGACAACCTGACGGCCAGCGTCAGCCCGGCCGTGCGGGTAATCGAAACCTTCAAACCCGTCAAGATCTTCACGACCCCGTCGGGAGCCCGCGTGATCGACTTCGGCCAGAACATATCGGGGCGCGAGCGCGTGCGTCTGCGCGGCCAGCGCGGCGACACGGTGCGCATCTACCACTCCGAGATTCTTGAAAAGGGCGAATTCTTCACCCGCAACCTGCGTAAGGCCAAGGCGTTGAGTACCTATATCCTTTCGGGGGAGGGCGAGGAGTGGCTCGCGCCCCGGTTCGCCTTCTACGGCTTCCGCTACATCAAGGTGGAGGGAATCGACGGCGAGCTGAACCCCGAGGATTTCGTCGCCGAGGCGATCAGTTCGGCGACGCCCGAGAACGGTACGTTCGTTTCGTCCGACTCGCTCATCAACCGGTTGCAGTCGAATATCAAGTGGGGGATGCTCGACAACTTCGTCGATATTCCGACCGACTGCCCGCAGCGCGACGAGCGTCTGGGCTGGACGGGCGACGCGCAGGTCTTCTTCCGCACGGCGACGTTCAACCGCGACGTGCAGACCTTCTTCAACAAGTGGATGGCCGACGTGGCCGCCGAGCAGTATGCCGACGGCGCGGTCAACGGCGTCTATCCCGTGACGCACCGCAGCCGTATTTCGGCCGGTTGGGGCGACGTGGCCACGATCATTCCGTGGCAGCACTACATGGCCTACGGCGACCTGCGGATGCTCGAACGCCAGTACCCCAGCATGAAGAAATGGGTGGACTACATCACCTCGCAGACCGAGAACGACTTGTGGAGCAAGGGGAACAGCTACGGCGACTGGGTATTTTTCAGTTATGCCGATGACAAGGACGGCCGGTCGGCGGTGACGATCCGACCCTTCATCCAGCAGTGCTTCTACGCCCATTCGCTCGATCTGGTGGTGCGCACGGCACGCCTGCTGGGCCGAACGGAGGATGCGGCGAAATACGAAGCGCTGCACAAGCGTGCGGTCGATGCCTTCCGCAACGAATACGTGACGCCCAACGGAATGCTCGTGTCGGATACGCAGACGGCCTACACGCTGGCGCTGATGTTCGACCTGCTGCCCGAGGCGCAGCGCGCCGGTGCGGCCAGACGTCTGGTCGATAACGTGAATCGTTACGGGCATATCACTACCGGCTTCCTCGGTACGCCCTATATCTGCGAAGTGTTGACCCGCTTCGGTTACGAGGACGTCGCCTACGAGCTGCTGCTCAACAAGAAGATACCTTCGTGGCTCTATCCCATTTCGATGGGTGCGACCACCATCTGGGAGCGTTGGAACAGTATGCTTCCCAACGGTATGGTCAACTCGAACAGCATGGTGTCGTTCAACCACTATGCCTACGGTGCGATCGGCGATTGGCTCTATCGTTGGGCCGCCGGTTTGCAGGAGGCTGCTCCGGGCTTCCGTGAAATCCGGATCAAACCCTACCTGAACGATCACTTCACTTCGATGAAGGCCGAACAGCGGACGCCCTACGGCCTGGCGTCGAGCGGTTGGACGAAGGAGGGCGACGCACTGACGCTGACGGTCGAGATTCCGGCCAACACCACTGCCGAGGTCTATGTCCCGTCGGCTGCTGCCGACAAGGTGACCGAGTCGGGCCGCGCACTCGACGGCCGCAGCGATCTGAAAGTTGCGGGCTGGGACGACGGCTATACGCTCGTGCGCCTCGGTTCGGGCCGTTACGAGTTCCGGTCGACGCTGAAATAAGGGATTCCCGACGATACGATGAGGGGTGGGGTACGATTGTGCTCCACCCCGTTCGTTTTGCAGTGCGATCGGGCAGGCCTCCGGCCTGCTGAATGAGTATAGAGGAATTATTCGGAATAAATCATCGTTGCGTGCAGCGCACAACAGACTCCGCATTGCGAAAAATCGGGAAGAAGAACGGGCGGAGGCTGCGCCGTCGAAAACGCGGGCGCGAGCTCGTCCGCGTAGCGTTTTAGGCGCAAGCCGTCGGCCGTTCCCCGACTTTTTCGCCCTGCGGACACTTTTGGCGCCACCTTTTGGTGACAAAAGGTGGTAAATCCGCTCCTCGCAGGAAACACCCAATCAGAGGTACGGAACTTTCCCAAAGAAAGAGAGAATCGATTTCACTTTTTTTCTGTGCTTTTGGCTTGATCCAAAAGCACCAAAAGATCAAGCACGGCGAAAAGTAGCAGGTGCCGCCATCCGCGCTCGCTGAGCGGGCACAAAAGACTGCGCTGTTTTGCACGCCCGCTCCGGGCGCTCGCGCCGCTGCCGTCACTGCTTCCGCTATTTTCGCAGTGCGATCCCGCAGGCCGGAGGCCTGCCATGTGCGGACGCAAACAAATAATCATGGTTGCGTGCAGCGCGCCGCAGCCTCCGCCTTGCGAAAAGTGCAGAGAGCTGCATCGTCCCGATAATCTGGCTCCTCGTGCAATGCTCTGAACGCGACAGCGCCGCCGGAACTATTCCGGCGGCGCTGCTCTGTCGTTTCTGCGGATCGGCTTACATCATGCCGCCCATGCCCCCTGCGGGCATCGCAGGCATGGCGGGCTGCTCCGACTTCTTCTCCGCGAGTACGCACTCGGTGGTGAGGAACATCGACGCGATCGACGCTGCATTTTCCAGTGCTACGCGCGACACTTTCGTCGGGTCGATGATACCGGCCTCGAACATGTCGACGTATTTGTCGTCGCGGGCGTTGTAACCGAAGGCTCCCTTGCCCTCCTTGACCTTGTTCACGACGACCGAACCCTCGCCGCCGGCGTTCTCGACGATCTGGCGCAGCGGTTCCTCGATCGCGCGTTTCACGATCTGGATACCGGTGGTCTCGTCCTCGTTGGCGCCCTTCATGTTGGCGAGCACCTCCGTGGCACGCAGGTAGGCCACGCCGCCGCCCGGGACGATGCCCTCTTCGACGGCTGCACGTGTTGCGGCCAGCGCATCCTCCACGCGGTCCTTCTTCTCCTTCATCTCGACTTCGGTCGCGGCGCCGACATAGAGCACAGCCACGCCGCCGGCCAGTTTGGCCAGACGCTCCTGCAACTTCTCCTTGTCGTAGTCCGACGTCGCGGCGTCGATGCCGGCGCGGATCTGTGCTACGCGGGCTGCAATGGCATCCTTGGCACCTGCGCCGTCGACGATCGTCGTGTTCTCCTTGTTGAGCGTCACCTTCTCGGCCGTACCCAGCATCGAGAGGTCGGCGTCCTCGATCTTCATGCCCTTGTCGGTCGAGATCACCGTCGCGCCGGTCAGTACGGCGATGTCTTCGAGCATCTCCTTGCGACGGTCGCCGAAGCCCGGGGCCTTGCAGGCGGCGATCTTCAACGTGCCGCGCAGCTTATTGACCACGAGTGCCGACAGCGCCTCGCCGTCGACATCCTCGGCGACGATCAGCAGCGAGCGGCCGCTCTGGGCTACCGGTTCCAAGACGCCCATGAGCTCCTTCATCGTCGAGATCTTCTTGTCGGTAATCAGGATATAGGGCTTGTCCAGCTGGGCCTCCATCTTTTCGGGGTCGGTGATGAAATAGGCCGAAATATAGCCGCGGTCGAACTGCATACCCTCGACCACGTCCACATGGGTGTCGGTGCCTTTGGCCTCCTCGACCGTGATGACGCCCTCCTTGTTGACCTTCGACATCGCTTCGGCGATCAGTTTGCCGATGTTGGGGTCATTGTTGGCTGAAATGGACGCCACCTGCTCGATCTTGGCGATGTCGCTTCCTACCACCTGGCTCTGCTCGCGCAGCGATTCGACCACCTTGGCCACCGCCTTGTCGATACCGCGTTTGAGGTCCATCGGATTGGCGCCGGCCGTCACGTTTTTCAGTCCCACGCCGATGAGCGCCTGTGCCAGAACGGTCGCGGTGGTCGTGCCGTCGCCGGCGTTGTCGTTGGTCTTCGACGCCACCTCGCGCACCATCTGCGCACCCATGTTGGCGATCGCATCCTCCAACTCGACCTCCTTGGCGACGGTCACGCCGTCCTTGGTGATTTGCGGAGCACCGAACTTCTTGTCGATGATGACGTTGCGGCCTTTGGGGCCGAGCGTGACCTTCACGGCGTTCGACAGCGCGTCGACACCCTCTTTGAGCATCTCGCGTGCCTCTACGTTATATTTGATCTCTTTTGCCATAGCTTTTACGGAATTTGATGTGTTTTACGAATCGGTGAAATTACAACGTTGCCAGAATATCCGACTGTTTCATGATGAGGTAGTCCGTGCCGTCGACATTGATCTCCGTCCCGGCATACTTGCCGTAGAGTACCTCGTCGCCGACCTTGACCTCCATCTTGACCTCCGACGTACCGGGGCCTACGGCCACGACTTTGCCTGCCAGCGGTTTTTCTTTCGCGGTGTCGGGAATGATAAGTCCGCCCGCGGTCTTCTCCTCGGCGGGATTCGGGAGAATGAGCACTCTGTCCGATAAAGGTTTTACGTTCATAGTTCAACTATTTTTGGTTTGACATTCGTTGAAAAATTCTCTCTGTTGCGGTTCGGGGCGGCAGCCGTACGGCCGCATGGCCGCACCGATCCGTTTTTCTGTTTTCGGTGGGGGATTCCAACAATTGATATGCCAAACGGATTTTGGCAGACGCGGTGCCCTTTTTGGCAGGTCGGGGCTGTCATTTTGACACGCTTCCGGACGCGGCCGGTACGGGACGCGACATTCGGGAACCGAGGTCGGCGGCCGGCGTTTTCCCGTACGATGCGGCGCTGCGGGCCGCCTTGCGCAGACGTCGGGTTTCGCTTCGCTGCCTGTGTAGCTCGGGATCGTAGATGCGGATGCCGATCGAGATGCCGATCTTGTTGGGATACCACTCCGACGAACCGTTGAAGGGATCGGGGTGTAGCGGTTGTACGGGGCGGTGCGGCTCCATCTGCGTGCGGCCGTCGAGGTCGTAGCCGTTGTAGAAGCTCGTCATCCACGACCAGCCGAAAAACACGTCGAAGACCCACCGCTTGCGGAAAATCCGTTCGTAGCCCGCACAAGCGCCGAACATGAATCCGTAGCCTTTGCTGTAACGGTTTTCGAGGTGGATGCCCCAGTTCTCGATGTAGGGTTTCGACATGCGGAAAGCCATCATGCCCGCATTGCCGCCCACGTACCAGCCTCGGGCATAACCGCGGAAGTAGTAGCGGTATTCGTTCAGGAAGATGCCGAAGTGCATCGGTTTGCTCTGCCCGTCGACGTTGATCGATTTCCACGGCGAATAGACGAACTCCGTCTGGAAGGCGGAGTGGTCGGTCAACCGGAACTCTACGGCAGGGTTGACGACTCCTACGAGTGCGTAGAGGCCGTTGAGTTTCGCGTAGATCTGTGCGTCGGTCGCTGCGGGACGGAGCAGCGAGGCGAGCAGGAACAGCGACGAGATACCGAAACGTTTCATCTTCGATGAGGTGTGTGTTGCGTGCAAAGATACGAATAAGTGAGGGCAGAAGCAAGCGCCGGCTTGATTATGCCGAACGGGAGTATCTAAGGCGTCAGCCAAAGATACGAATAAGCGGGTGTAGAAGCAAACGTTAGTTTGATTATGCCGAGACGAAGTATCTGAGACGAAGTCAAAGATACGAATAAGCGGGTGCAATGTCGAATTTATTCGAACATTGCCGAGCGGCGGGCTTCGGCGCAGCCGAAGTCGGAAAAGCAGGGCACAGAAACAAACGACCGGTTCGGTTCTGCCGGAGCACGACGTCCGGGGTGCAGTCGTAGAGGCGGAAAACGAGGAGCGAAGGGAAACTCGCTTGCTTCGTTTTGCGAGATGCGTCTCCGCGAAAGTTCCCCTGATCCATTCGATAGATGCGCCGAACGTGGGTGTGCTGTCCGCCGAACGGCCGAGGTACCGGCGAATGCCGGCGAGCGACCGTCCGCCGCATGGGGCGGAGCTTTCCTGCCGGCAGCGTTCGGCGACGCCGGACGGTCGACACGGAACATCGTCGGGATGTTTTGGCGAAAGAAGCCTGCTTCGCGAATCGTTCCGGCGGAAATCGATTCCGTCGGCTCCGCGGGTTCCTGTACACGCCGGAACCCGGCGCTCTTTTCCCGAAACGCCCGTCGCCGGTTCGAATAATTTTCGGGCGAAATCCTTGCACAGACCAAAAAAACGTATTACATTTGCACACCGATTCGCGAAGTTCCGGCTTTGCGGTCGAAACGGTGGATGTAGCTCAGTCGGTTAGAGTGACGGATTGTGGTTCCGAAGGTCGTGGGTTCGAGTCCCATCTTCCACCCTCGAAGTTCTTGAAATAAAGAGCAATGCGAAGCAAAAAACCTTATGTATCAACGATATGTAAGGTTTTTTCGTTTTTAGGCGATGTATTCAAAGGCATAAAAAAGCAGCTTGTTCGGACCGAAATCGTGACCTGTCCAATCACAGCACGCTCGTCTCCGGACTGGGGGCATGCTGGATCCCGTTTAGAGTGGCATGCCGGCCGCAACTTCCCGGCTGCCGTGTCGTTCGGCAATCCTGCGTCTTAGTTCGTGTATCATCCAGACGGGGCCGTTTCGACGGCTTTTTTCGGCTCCTGCGACCGCTTTTGCAGGGCGGATTCGCTGCTATCGGGCCGAAAGAGGTATCGGACGATACTTTTTCTTCGCGAAAAATCGTTATCTTTCGGGGTATGTTTTCCAGGTGTTGCATAGGGTTGCTGTTGTTGTCGCTGCTGCCGGCGTTCGTTCCGGCGCGGGAGACGGCGCCGCGTATCGACCTCCGCCACGGAGTGCGTCCCGATACGATCCGCCTGAAAGCGGAGGACCTGAAACTGGGCTTGCCCTGCGATAGCGTCTATCTCAAACGCAGGGATTCGTTGCGGCGCAACGACAGCCTGCGCCGTCAGGCCGAACAGCGCAACCAGCGTCTCTACGACAGTATCCGTTCGAAGACGACGCGCCGTGCCGTACCGCGTTTGCTCTACCGGATGCTCTTCGTCAACCCCGTACTCGATACGACGGCCAACGGACGGGTGCTGGACGAGAGCCGGCAGTTCGAACGTTACTCCGGCCGGAGGATCGGCGAGGTGGTCATTGCGCAGGATCCGGTGTTCACCCCCGACGGCAACTGGCTCGAACGCACGGGCAACAAACTGCACGTGATGACGCGCGAGCGGGTGCTGCGGCGCGACCTGCTCTTCGAACCCGGGGATACGATCGCTCCGGAGCTGCTGGTGCGCAACCTCCAGCTGCTCCGTTCGCGCGCCTATATCTCGGATGCGACGATGGAGCTGACTCCGGATTCGCTCGACTCGACGCGCGTGGTGGTCACGCTGCGTTCGCGCGACAGCTGGACGATCAGCGCCGATGCGGCGCTGCACGGCGAGGGCCGGACGATGATCGGTCTCTCCGACGCCAACATCTTCGGCTCGGGCAACCGCCTGAGCGTTGCGACCAATTTCAGCCGCAACGATTTCGGCTACGGAGGCAACGTCGTCTCGTACGACATCCCCAACTTCCTGGGGTCGTTCTACAAGGCCAACTTTTCGGCGGGCCGCGATTTCTACAACAGCGAGTTGCGCATCGGCGTAGGCAAGGAGTTCATCCTGCCGACCGACTACGAACTGGGCATCGCCTACAACAACGTCAAGGCGAAGTATTATCTGGTCGACCGCGACACCTCCGACCTGGCCAAGTCGAAGCGCTTCGACGTCTGGGCTGGGCGTTCGCGCTACATTCGTTCGATCCGTTCGAGCGTCTTCCTCACGGCGCGTTACGGTTTCGCGCGCTACTCGCTCCGTCCCGACGTGACGAAGACTTACAACCCGGCTTTTCACGATACCGACGACGTGCTGGTCGGGCTGGGGCTTTACCGCGAGAAGTTCTACACCACCAATATGATCTACGGCTTCGGCACGAGGGAGTATCTGGCCACCGGCTACAAGGCCGAGCTGGTCGGGGGGTATTCGTGGCGGGAGTTCGGCGAGGACATGTATATGGGTCTGAGCTACAAGGCCGGCGGATTCACCCGCGCGGGTTATCTCATGGGCGGCTTTTCGCTGGGCAGCTTCATCGATCTGGCGACGGGTCAGTGGACGCAGAGTGCCGTGGACGTCAACCTGCGCTGGTTCTCGCCGCTGTTCGTGTGGAAACGCAGCCACATCCGCCAGTTCCTTTCGCTGAACTATACGCAGGGGTGGAACCGGCTCGAAGGATCGGACGAGGTGCTGCGGTTCACTGCACAGGACGGCCTGTCGCTGCTCAAAGAGGATCTGGTGGGGACCAACCGGATGGTGCTCAATACCGAAACGGTCTTTTTCACGCCCTACCAGCCGCTCGGTTTCCGTATCGCGCTGTTCGGCTTCGCCGATTTCGGTCTGCTGGGACGCGACGCCAATATTTTCAAGAATAATTTTTACACGACCTTCGGATTAGGCGTCCGCCTGCGTAACGAACGACTGGTGTTCAGCACGATCCAGCTGCGGCTGGGCGTTGCGCTCGGCAAGGGCGGCTGGGCCGACTGCCGCTATTTCCAGGCTTCCAACGGGACGCGCATGGAGCAGTACCGTTATCTGCCGAGCCGCCCCGAAATCGTCCGGTTCCGGTGATCCCGCCCGCTTCTGCGGAAAAACGCGTTCGGTATGCGGTGGAACCTGTCCGTAGAGTGACAGTCGTTCGATGGCCTTCTGATACGTTTTCAGTACATCGATACGGATATGTCCATGCCGGACGAGATTCCGGCCGTTTTTCGCCGTTCTTTCTTCCGATCATGCGGGCGCCGGAGTCCCCTTTATCACCCGCGGCGACAAGCAAGTGTAGGCGGAAATCGCTGTCTGCCGAGCCGCCCGAGCGGACGTGCCGCCGCAGGGGGCACAAAGGAAATTTAGGGGATTGTCAATCGTGCGCTGCGGCGCATATCGCCCGCGGTAAAACAGTTCGGCCCCGAAAACCTTCGGGGCCGAACTTGTCGTACAGCAAAATCTTAGTCCTCGAACTTCGCTGACAGGAACTCGCGGTTCAGGCGGGCGATATGCGCGATGGAGATCGCCTTGGGGCATTCGGCCTGGCAGGCACCCGTATTGGTGCAGTTACCGAAGCCCAGCTCGTCCATCTTGGCGACCATTGCTTTCGCGCGGCGTGCGCCTTCGACGCGGCCCTGCGGCAGTTTGGCCAGCGACGACACGCGAGCTGCGACGAACAACATCGCCGATCCGTTCTTGCAGGTGGCGGCGCAGGCTCCGCAACCCACGCAGGCGGCGGCGTCCATCGACTCGTCGGCGTCGGCCTTCGGAATCGGAATGGCGTTGCCGTCGGGCACCGAGTTGGTGCGTACCGAGATGAAACCTCCCGCTTGCAGAATCTGGTCGTAGGCCGAGCGGTTCACCACCAGGTCTTTGATGACGGGGAATGCTGCCGAACGCCACGGTTCGATGGTGATCGTGCTTCCGTCCTTGAACTTGCGCATGTAGAGCTGGCAGGTCGTCACGGCCTGCTCCGGCCCGTGTGCGTGGCCGTTGATGTGGAGCGAGCACATGCCGCAGATACCTTCGCGGCAGTCGTGGTCGAATGCCACCGGCTCCTCGCCCGCATGGACGAGGTTGTTGTTCAGGATATCCAGCATTTCGAGGAACGAGGTGTCGGGCGAGATGTTCTCGACACGGTAGGTTTTGAAAGCGCCCTTCGATTTAGCGTCCTTTTGACGCCATATCTTTAATGAAAAATTCATAATGCAATCTTGATCTTAAAGTTTAACGTCAAATGGATTTAGTCCTTGTAGTTGCGCTTTGCGAGGTGTACGAACTCGAAATTGAGCGGCTCCTTCGTCAGTTCGGGAACCTCGTTCTCGCCTTTATACTCCCATACGGCGGCATATACGAAGTGTTCGTCGTCACGGTCGGCCTCGCCTTCGGGCGTCTGGTGCTCGACACGGAAGTGACCGCCGCACGACTCCTCGCGGTTCAGCGCGTCGCGCGCCATCAGTTCGCCCAGTTCGAGGAAATCGGCCAGACGCAGTGCCTTTTCCAATTCGACGTTGAAGTCGTCGGCCCTGCCCACGACCTTCACGTCCTTCCAGAACTCCTTGCGCAACGCCTGAATCTCGACGATCGCCTTTTCGAGCGACTCCTTGGTGCGGGCCATACCGACGTTCTCCCACATGATGTGGCCCAGCTTCTTGTGGATATCGTCCACCGACTGCTTGCCGTTGATCGACAACAGCTTCTCGATTTTGGCGCGCACGCCCTTCTCGGCCTCGTCGAAGGCGGGCGTGTCGGTCTTCACCTTCGGGGCCTGGATCTTGTGCGACAGGTAGTCGCCGATGGTGTAGGGCAGCACGAAGTAACCGTCGGCAAGACCCTGCATCAGCGCCGAAGCACCCAGACGGTTGGCTCCGTGATCCGAGAAGTTGGCCTCGCCGATGGCGTAGAGGCCGGGAATGGTGGTCATCAGGTTGTAGTCGACCCAGATGCCGCCCATGGTGTAGTGTACGGCGGGGAAGATCTGCATCGGCTGCTCGTAGGGGCTCACGTCGGTGATCTCCTTGTACATGTCGAAGAGGTTGCCGTAACGCTGCTTGATGATCTCCTTGCCCAGACGCTCGATGGCGGTCTTGAAGTCGAGGAAGACGGCCAGACCGGTCTCGTTCACGCCGAAGCCTGCGTCGCAGCGCTCCTTGGCGGCACGCGACGCCACGTCGCGCGGCACGAGGTTTCCGAAGGCCGGATAGCGGCGCTCCAGATAGTAGTCGCGATCCTCCTCGGCGATGTCCGACGGCTGCTTGGCGCCGCTGCGGATCGCCTTCACGTCCTCGATCTTCTTCGGTACCCAGATGCGGCCGTCGTTACGCAGCGATTCGGACATCAGCGTCAGTTTCGACTGTTGCGTGCCGTGTACGGGGATGCAGGTGGGGTGGATCTGCGTGAAGCAGGGGTTGGCGAAGCCGGCGCCCTTACGGTAGCATTGGAAGGCGGCCGAGCCGTTCGACGCCATGGCGTTGGTCGAGAGGAAGAAGACGTTGCCGTAACCTCCCGACGCCAGTACGACGGCGTGTGCTCCGAAACGTTCCAGTTTGCCTGTCACGAGGTTGCGGGCGATGATGCCGCGCGCCTCGCCGTCCTCGATGACGATGTCGAGCATCTCGTGGCGCGGATAACTCTTCACCGAACCTGCCGCGATCTCCTTGTTCAGTGCGGCGTAGGCACCCAAAAGGAGCTGCTGACCCGTCTGGCCGCGGGCATAGAAGGTACGCGATACCTGCGCGCCGCCGAACGAACGGTTGGCCAGCAGGCCGCCGTACTCGCGTGCGAAGGGCACTCCCTGGGCCACGCACTGGTCGATGATGAGGTTCGAAACCTCGGCCAGACGATAGACGTTGGCCTCGCGGGCGCGGTAGTCGCCGCCCTTGATCGTATCGTAGAAGAGACGGTATACCGAGTCGTTGTCGTTCTGGTAGTTCTTCGCGGCGTTGATACCTCCCTGCGCGGCGATCGAGTGGGCGCGGCGGGGCGAATCCTGGATGCAGAAGACCTTGACGTTATAGCCCAACTCACCGAGCGAAGCGGCTGCGGACGCGCCGCCCAGGCCGGTACCGATGACGATGATGTCGAGTTTGCGTTTGTTGGCAGGGCTTACGACTTTGATGGCCGCCTTGTGGTTGCTCCATTTCTGAGCGAGTTCGCCGGCGGGAATTTTGGAATCTAATTTGAAAGCCATATCGGGTGTTTTTTTAATTTATATAAAGGTTAACATACACCGGCCGAACAAGGGCAGATGCTCTGCACGAAATAGACCACGACGACTGCTGCGAAGCCGAGGAATACGATCGAGGCGACGACGGTGGCCAGCCCTTTGAGGCGCGGGTACCACGTGTCGTTGGCCCAGCCCACCGACTGGAACATCGACCATACGCCGTGCGTGAGGTGGAACCACAGGGCGGCGAACCACAGCAGGTAGATCACCACGTAGTACCACTGCGAGAAGGTGTATTGGATCAGTGCGGCGCCGTCGGCAGGATGGAACCCCAGCGAGTTCTCGTGCCCGCCCATGATCTCCACGAGCTGCATCTTGGCCCAGAAGTTGAAGAGGTGCAGTGCCAGACCGGCCAGAATGATCCAGCCCAGTACGAGCATGTTCTTCGAAGCCCAGTCCACGCCCGGCTCGGTGACGGTCACCTCGTAACGCTGCTTGCCGCGCGCCTGGTAGTTGTTGTAGGTGAGCCACAGGGCGTAGGCGAAATGAATCAGCACGCCGGCGGCCAGCACCACCGTACCGGCCAGCGCATACCAGTTGGCGCCCAGAAACGCGCAGATCGTGTTGTAGCCTTCGGGCGAGATGATGGCCACGAGGTTCATGGACATGTGGAAGAGGATGAACAGTACGAGGAAGCATCCCGTCAGGCTCATCACCAATTTCTTGCCAAGAGATGAATTGGTCAGAAAACAGCTCATAATGTTTGAATTTTGTTTATTTTTGTTAAGGATTTCTTACAAGTGCCACAAAGATAGGTATTGTTTGTGTAATAACAATGCGAAACGGGTGGAAATTGTCGGATAAAATACCTGAAACATGGTAAAAAAAGAGATACGGGAAAGGATGCGGCGGCTCAACCGCGCATTGGACTCGCAGCAGCGTCTGAGGGCGTCGGCGGCGATCTTTTCGGCGGTCGAACGACTGCCCGAGTTCCGTGCGGCGCGGACCGTCGCCGTTTTTGCCGCACTGCCCGACGAACCGGCTACCGACGAGGTGCTGGCGCGCTGGGCCTCGACGCGGCGCGTGGTGCTGCCTCGTGTCGAGGGCGACGCGATGCGGTTCTATGCCTGCCGCCCCGACGCGCTGGTCTTCGGGGCTTTCGGCATTTTGGAGCCGCAGGGCGAGCGGCCGTGTCCGGCCGGCGAGATCGATCTGGTGGTCTGTCCGGGCGTGGCTTTCACGGCCGACGGCCGGAGGTTGGGGCGCGGACGGGGCTATTATGACCGCTATCTCGGGGATCCCGTTTTCAGGGGATTCCGCGTAGGCGTCTGCTATGCGCACCAGCTGGTAGACGACCTGCCCGTCGAACCGCACGACGTGCGGATGGATCGGGTGATAACGGGGTAAGGATCGGGTGGAACTCCGGTCTTCGGCCGATGAAAACGATCGGGTTGTCCGGGATTTTGCTCCTGGATTCGATCTCCGGCCGACCGGCAACTTCGCTGCGGTCCGTGCGGTAGCGTATCGGTCTCCGACGGCGAACCGTCGCGACGGTTCGCGGATAAGCGTAAATAAGGGAGCCGCCGCTGAACTCGGTCAGCGGCGGCTCCCTTTTTCGCTTCCGTGTCGTAGGCCGGATCAATCGTACCGACACGACGGGAGAATGCTCCCTTTTAGCAGCACCCCTGCGCCAGCATGGCGTTGGCGACCTTCATGAAGCCGCCGATGTTGGCGCCCTTCACGTAGTTGACGTAGCCGTCGGGCTCGGTACCGTATTTCACGCATACCTCGTGGATGTTCTGCATGATGGCGCGGAGTTTGGCGTCGACCTCTTCGGGCGACCAGTGCAGACGCATCGAGTTCTGGCTCATTTCCAGTCCCGACGTGGCTACACCGCCGGCGTTGGCCGCCTTGCCCGGTGCGTAGAGGAGTTTGTGCTCCTGGAAAACCTTGATCGCCTCGGGCGTCGAGGGCATGTTGGCGCCTTCGGCCACGCAGATGCAGCCGTTCTTCACGAGTGCGGCGGCCTCGTCGCCGTTCAACTCGTTCTGCGTGGCGCACGGCATGGCGATGTCGCATTTCACGCCCCACGGACGCTGGCCTGCGTAGTAGGTCGCTTCGGGATAGCGGTCGGCGTACTCCTTGATACGCCCGCGGAAGACGTTTTTCAGCTCCATGACGTATTCCAGCTTTTCGGGCGTGATGCCCGTGGGGTCGTAGACGTAGCCCGACGAATCGGAGAGCGTCACGACCTTGGCGCCGAGCTGGGTGGCCTTCTGGGCGGCGTACTGCGCTACGTTGCCCGAGCCGGAGATGCAGACCGTCTTGCCTTCGAACGAGAGGCCGCGCGTCGCGAGCATCTCCTGCGCGAAGTAGCATGTTCCGTATCCCGTCGCTTCGGGGCGCATCGCCGAGCCGCCCCAGCCGATACCCTTGCCGGTGAAAGTACCGGTGAATTCGTCGCGCAGACGTTTGTACTGCCCGAACATGAAGCCGATTTCGCGGCCGCCCACGCCGATGTCGCCCGCCGGAACGTCGGTGTCCTGTCCGATGTGGCGCGCCAGCTCGGTGACGAACGACTGGCAGAAACGCATCACCTCGTTGTCGGATTTGCCCTTGGGGTTGAAGTCCGAACCGCCCTTGCCGCCGCCCATCGGCAGCGTCGTGAGGCTGTTCTTGAAGGTCTGCTCGAAGGCGAGGAATTTCAGGATCGAGAGGTTCACCGAAGGGTGGAACCGAATACCTCCTTTATAGGGACCGATAGCGCTGTTCATCTGTACGCGGTAGCCGCGGTTGATCTCGATCTCGCCCTTGTCGTTGAGCCAGGGCACGCGGAAGATGATGACGCGCTCGGGTTCGGCGATGCGTTCGAGCACCTTCATCTTGCTCAGGACGGGGTTCATGACGATGTACTCCGCCAGCGATTCGGCAACCTCCTTCACCGCCTGATGAAATTCGGGTTCACCGGCGTTTTTGGCAACGATTCCGGCCATGAATTCGTCGACAAATTTTTGTGCTTCTTTCTCCATAATTAAGAGGTGTTTTTGAGTGAAGGCCCGATGAATTCGGCATCGAACCGACTGGATTGCTTGTCGTATGTCGCGAAGCCCGATGCCGAATTCACCGCACTCCGCGTTCCGGGTGCTACGGGACCCGTTCCGAATGGGGAGGGACCCTCCTAACCTAAACCTGTAACCGTATAAAAAAGGCAGCGGTCGTACGCTGCCGAATGTGCTAAAAGAGATAGCGTTCGTTGCGCACCTTCTTCACGAGCCGGAAGATGTCCTCCCACGCCTCCTCGCCGAAGGTCGTGCCGACCACCTCGATGACTTTGCCCGCCGTGATCGCGCCGATGGTGCCGCACTGCCGAAGCGAGAGTCCGGCGCACATGCCGTAGAGGAACCCCGCGGCGTAGAAGTCGCCTGCGCCCGTCGTGTCGACGCGCCTGGCGGCGGCCATGATGCCGACGTGCACCACTTCGCTGCGGTGTTTGATCAACGCGCCGCGGATGCCGATCTTGACGATCGCCAGTTCGCAAAGCTGCGAAATGGCCTGCAAGGCGTTGATCGGTTCGTTCTCGCCCGTGAAGGCGATCGCTTCGTCCTCGTTGGCGAAGACGATGTCCACGTATTTTTCGACCAGGGCGCGCAGGAAATCGAGGTTCTCCTTGACGATGTTGAAACTCGCCAGGTCGATCGCCACCTGCAATCCGCGTTCTTTGGCCGTCCGGGCCGTGTGCTCGATCAGTTCGTGGTTCTGCACCAGGTACCCCTCGATGTAGACGCAGTCGAATCCTTCGAAGATGTCGGCGCGGACGTCGGCCGCCGTCAGTTCGAGCGCGGCGCCCAGATGCGTGATCATCGTGCGTTCGCCGTCGGGCGAGATCAGCGCCACGCACTTGCCCGACCGCTCGCTGCCGCGGAAGATGAAGGGCTTCACACCGAGGTTCGCGAGCGCCTGCTCGAAGAAGTCGCCCGTCGTATCGGGACCTACCTTGCCGATGAATCCCGTCCCGCAGCCCAGACGCGCCATGGCACGGATCGTGTTGCCGGCCGAGCCGCCCAGTGAGAGCGAATAGGGCAGTCCGGCGACCGATTTCGATATTTCGGTCTGCAACTTGCTGTCCACCAACGACATGGATCCTTTTTCGAGCAAGTATTTTCTCAGTACGGAGTCCGACTCCAAATTGACCAGCATGTCCGTCAGGGCGTTGCCGATGCCGATTACGCGTTTCATCCGATCGTTCTCTTCGTTTGGGTTCTGCGGGGAGCTTACATGGAAAGTATCTTCACGAGATTCACGTAATCCCGATTGATCGATTTGTTGTGACGCACCGCACGCGAGAAGGGCACGTAGACCAGTTCGTTGTTCTGGATGCCGATCATCACGTTGCGCTGCCCCTCCATGATCGCCTGAATGGCCATGGCTCCCATGCGCGAGGCCAGGATGCGATCCTGTGCCGAGGGCGATCCGCCGCGCTGGATATGTCCCAGGATCGTGACGCGCGCGTCGTACTGCGGGAACTCTTTTTTCACGCGCTCGGCCAGTCCCATGGCGCCCCCCGTGCGGGGATTTTCGGCCACGATGACGATCGCCGAGTTCTTGCTCTTGCGGAAACCCTGGCTGATGAGTTCGGCCAGCTGGTCGACTTCCGTGTCCATTTCGGGGATGATGGCCGCTTCGGAACCGGTGGCGATCGCACCGTTGAGGGCCAGGTATCCGGCCGTGTGTCCCATTACCTCGACGAAGAAGAGCCGTTCGTGGCTCGACGCCGTATCGCGCAGTTTGTCGACGGCCTCCATGATCGTGTTGAGCGCCGTGTCGTAACCGATCGTGGCGTCCGTACCGCCCAGGTCGTTGTCGATCGTACCGGGCAGCCCCACGATGGGAATGTCGTGCTCCTGCGCGAAGATATTGGCGCCCGACAGCGAGCCGTCGCCGCCGATGACCACCAGTGCGTCGATACCGGCGGCTTTCAGGTTTTCATAGGCCTGCTGACGCCCCTCGACCGATTTGAACTCCTCGCAGCGAGCCGTTTTGAGGATCGTTCCGCCCAACTGGATGATGTTGCTTACGGACGAGGAGTGGAAATCGACGATTTCGTTCGTCACCAGACCGCGGTAACCGCGCAGAATTCCCTTGACCGTAAATCCGTTGTAGATGGCCGTGCGGGTAACGGCGCGGATGGCGGCGTTCATGCCTGGGGCGTCGCCGCCGGAGGTCAGGATACCGATGCATTTGATGGCTGCCATAGCGAAAGGAGTATTATCACTTCGGGACAAAGTTAGTAAAATAATTTATGAATACCGCTCTTTTTTACAGCTTTTTTTATGCCGAAACGGGAAGCCGTCCGGTGCGGCCTCCCGTTTCGCGGCGACGGGTCGTTCCGGCCGTCGTCATTCGTAGCTCTCGTCGTCGAAATCGATGTCGACGCTGTGTTCCGTCACGCGGATGTCGACCTTCTGTTTCTTGGGTCCCTTGATCGTGATCCGGTGTGCGGAATCGCTTGCCGGAGCGGTCTGCGGGGCGGGTTCGGTCGCAATGACGGATACGGTGTCGGCGGCCACCCACTCCTGCATACGGTCGATTTCCCTGTCGCGGAGTTCGTCGCGCGCCTCGTCGAAGAGTTCGTGCAGGCGGTGCCGCTGTTCGCCGCCGTACTCCCGCAGGATCAGTCCGCCGGTAGCGACGATCGTCAGGATCCAGAGCAGGAAGACGATCAGCGTGGCGCGCCCGCTGGGTTTGCGCGAGGCGATCAGGCAGAAGAGGATGTAGATGAGCAGCAGCAGCGGGATGAGCACCGTCAGCAGACCCATGACGCCCATGGCCGTGGTCGTCATCGTCCAGCCTGCGATCGATAGCGTTCCGCTGCCGCCCGGGTCGCCGAAGATCAGGGCGAAGAGTACGATGAGCAGGATGCAGGCGGCGAAGGTCAGACCGAAGATGAAGAACCCGATGAAGATCTTGATGACGATGAGCGCCAGTTGTCCGAGGGCGTAGATCACGCGGGCGACGATCGATTTCACGTCGCTGTTCGTCTCGCTGTCCCGAACGGTTTTTTCGCGGATCGAGCGCACGGTGATCGGCTCGCCCTCCATTTCGAGTTTCTGCCGCGCGGAGCGTGCGGCCGGCACGGCGAACCACATGATGAAGTAGCCCAGTACGAAGACGCCGAACAGGTTGGAGAAGAAGGTCGAGAGGGTGCCGGAGAAGGGTAGTACCTCGACGAGGATCAACAACAGCAGCGGTGCGAAGAGCGTCAGGCGCACCCATGTGGCGTCGACGTCGAAGTAACGCCCCAGCCCGGCGCACACCCCGCCCAGGCGGGCGTTCTCGGTGTCGCGGTAGAGACGGCGCGGGATGCGCGGCTGCTTTTTGGCTGCGTCGGTTTCGCTTTCGGACGAGATGTCCTCGGCCGTTCCCATTTGCGAGATGATCTGTCGCAGGAGCGGGGTCTCCACCACGCGCGAGTTCTCCTGCTGCGAAAGGATCAGTTCGGCGATGCGCGCCTCGATGTCGGCGACGATTTCGTCGCCGTCGGCCGTCTCGGCGTAGGTCGCTTTGAGACTGTCGAGGTAGCGGCTCAGAAGGGCGTAGGCATCGGCGTCGAGCGTGAAGGCGATGCCCGAAATACTGCATTTTTTGACCTCTTTCATGGCGGTTATCGTTTATGGGTGACGGATCCTGTCAGGTTCTTTTTGAAACCGACGAGCCGGCAGTCGCCCCAGTAGGAGACGCTTCCGCCCGACGAAGCGGCGGCTTCGAGCGTCTCGGAGCAGGTGATGCGCACCGAAGCGCCCGACGAAGCGCGCGCTTCGGTACGCCGGGTCAGCAGATTGCGGGCCTTGCAGGTGGCTCCCGACATGGCGTTGATTTTGCACTCCTCGGCCACTCCCTTGACATTTATTTCGGCTCCGCTGTGCGCTTCGATCGCGCACCGGCCTACGGCCAGATTGGCCTTGATTTCGGAGCCGCTGGTGGCCGAGAGGGTGCAGCCGTCGCCCTCGCAGGCGATCTCGGCATGTGCGCCGCTGGTTGTGCGGACGTTGAGCGTCGGGGTGTTTACGACGGTTCGGCAGGTGACCCGACCGCCGCTGGTGGCCGTCAGGCTTTGCAGTACCTCAGGTTTGGGTACGCTGATGCGGACGTCGCAGTCGCGGATGTTGTCGATTTCGGGATCGATCGTCAGCAGCAGGACGCCCTGTTTGTCGATCGTCGTGACGACATAGCCGATGATCTTTTCGTCGGCTTCGACGACGAGTTTTTCCGAATCGCTTTCGACGATCGTCGCCGCGACGCCGCGGGCGACTTTCAGCCCCGTGTAGCGCCCTGCCTCGCGCGTTTCGGTGCGCATGACACCCGATCCCTTGATCGTGCGGGCGCGTGCGGCGGTCTGCGCCGGTACGAGACCGAGCAGGATGAAAAGTGTAGAAAATAGAAAGATGCGTTTCATATGCGGTTAACGTTTGAGTGCGGAGTATTTCCCGACCGTGGTGTCCCACTGTTCCGATTTCAGTCCCGTAGCGTCGATGCGGGAGGTTCCTCCGGCGACGATGCGGCAGGCGCGGGTCGTTCCGGCGAGCGTCATGCCGGCGCCTCCGCTGCTCTCGGCATGGAGCGAGGTCGCGTCGAGCGACACCTGCGTGGCGGAAGTACCGCTGCTCTCGATCCGGCACTCCGTGCATTTGACACGGGTCGTGATGCGGGCGGCGCCGCTGCTTTCGATCGAAGCGTCGTCGCAGAGGAGTTCTCCGTTGCAGACGAGGCGGCTCGTGCCGGAGGCTCGGAGTTCGATGGCGCGACCTGTCGCCGTGCTTTTCAGTTTGATTTCGGAACCACCGGTGGCCGAGATGCGTTCGAGGGTACCCGTCATCGCCTCGACGGCGATGTGCGCGGTGCCGTTGGTCTCGATCGCGGCGTCGGCGCCTGCCGGTTGTCCTTTCAGTTCGATCACGGAACCACCGGTGGCCGAGATGCGTTCGAGGGTGCCCGTCATCGCCTCGACGGCGATGTGTGCCGTGCCGCTGGTCTCGATCGCGGCGTCGGCACCCGCCGGTTGTCCTTTCAGATCGATTTCGGAACCACCGGTGGCCGAGATGCGTTCGAGGGTGCCCGTCATCGCCTCGACGGCGATGTGTGCCGTGCCGCTGGTCTCGATCGCGGCGTCGGCACCCGCCGGTTGTCCTTTCAGATCGATTTCGGAACCACCGGTGGCCGAGATGCGTTCGAGGGTGCCCGTCATCGCCTCGACGGCGATGTGTGCCGTGCCGCTGGTCTCGATCGCGGCGTCATTGGTTTGCAGCGGGTGTTCGGCCGTGATTTTGGCGGCTCCGCCGGCTTTTAATCCGGTAATTCCGGCCAGCGGTGTTTCGAGCGAAAATGCAGCGATGCCTTTGGCGTCGAGTCGTGTGATGCCGGCGGCCGGAACATAGACGGTCAATTCGGCGTTTTGCACCGTGACGTCTGCCAGTCCGATGCGGAGCGTCCCCTCGGCGACCGAGGTCTGCACGTGGACGAGGAGGTTGTCGTCGGTCTTGACGGTCACGCGGCCTGCGGGGTAGTCGCCGACGAGGACGTGGGCGATGCTGCCCGCTTCGACGGCGTGGAACGATCCGACGTCGCGGGTCTCGGTGACGATTTTGCCGCTGCCTTTGAGGGTTTTGTTGCGTGCAGCGGTGGCCGGAAGGGCGATTGCACAGGCGGCTGCCGCGGCGAGGAGAAGGAGTGCCTTTTTCATGGTGTAATAGGTTTGTGTCGGTTTCGGATGCTTCGCGTGTGATTTCGGAGCGATTCGACGCCTCCGGTAGTCATGTCCCGTCGCCCGCCGTCGGAGACAGCACCCTCCGTCGTGCGGAGTGCGGCGACTGCGTGAAGCCGGAGCGTCTTTTCTTTCGTTCGGAGATCGGTTTATCGGTTTTCGGCCGGTTTGCCGCCGTGACGGATCACGTCGATCTGCTGTACCATCTCGATCCATGCTTGATCGAGCGTGCGGAGTGCTTCGCGGCCTTTCTCGGTCAGCGTGTAATATTTGCGGGGAGGCCCCTGAGGAGATTCTTCCCAGCGGTAGGTAAGCAGACCTGCGTTTTTCTGGCGGGTGAGGATCGGATAGAGCGTGCCTTCGACCACGATCATCTCGGCCGCTTTCAGCTCGGCGATGATCCGCGGGGCGTAGGAGTCGCCGCGCGAGAGGATCGCGAGGATGCAGTATTCGAGAATGCCTTTCCGCATCTGGGCTTTTACGTTATCTTCTGCCATGGCGTTATCGTTTTGGGATTATTTACGGGTGTTGATGCTTTGCGGCTCTTCGGGAACGACCAGCCAGAGAATGATGTAGATCCAGATCGAGAGGCCCCCGAAGAGGATCAGGAAGAGTGTCAGCAGCCGGATCACCAGCGGATCGACGCGGAGGTAGTCGGCCAGTCCGCCGCAGATGCCGGCAATGGCGCGGTCGCTGCGCGAACGGTAGAGTTTGTGCGGAGCGGGCTCCGGCTCTCCGATCCGCTCCCCCGTGCAGCCGCCCGTGCGGTCGGAGGGGCATTCGCCGAAGTCGTCGGGCTGCCCGAGTTGTTCCATGGCGTACTGTACCGACGCGAGCGACACGACCATCATCGGCGACGAAAGCCGTTCACGGAAAATGTCGGCGATACGCGCTTCGACATCCTCCATCGTGTTGTTGTCCTCCTGCGGCAGTCGCCGGCGGATGTCGTCCAGATAGCGGCGAAGCACGGCGTAGGCGTCGTCGTCGAGCGTGAAGGCCTGCGAGGCGATGTTGACGTTTACAGTCTCTTTCATAACGGTACTGTTTTGAGGGGGTATCTAAAAAACTTTAATTACTCTGTCGTTGCAAATATAATACGATTATTTATACTTTGCAATACAAAGTACTGAATTTTTATTGAAATATCGATTTTTTCCGCTTACCTCCCCGCTTGCGATGCGCAGCGACGAACCGCCGGCGACCGGAACGGTACAGTACAGTATTAGGTCTCGGGGGGGGATACGTTCCCTCCGCACGGTGTGCGGGTTTCCTGCCGGCAGCGTCGGTCGGGAATCGGATTCGGAGGTACGATTGCGGATAGGTATGCGATTTTTCCGGTGGAGGGCGCCGCCTTTTCCGGCCGCAACCGGCGGGACTATCGTCCGGCCTTACGGACGAGATGGCGGATAATCGGTATTGCCGGATACGTGACCGGATCGGCGTCGATCCGTTGTCCGAGTGGGGCGGCCGCAGCGGCCGGAACGCAAAAGCCCCGGAACGTGCCGCACGGACGTTTCGGGGCTTGCACCGGAGGAGCGGATCACTGTTCCACGCGGTAGAGGAAGCGGGTCAGGATGCGGTCGTTTTCTTTGGTTTCTTCGGGAATCTCCCCATAAGGGGCGATATTGATATGGATGAAATACTTTTTTTTCAACATTTCGTTATATTCGTCGTCGGCGTTCGCCCGCTCCCGTTCGGCTGTGGTGGCCGGACGGTAACCCATCAGCAGCCGCTCCACGTTCCAGCGGTTGTGTTCCACACGGGCCGCCGTCTCCACCTCCTGCCCGTCCAGCGGATGCGGACGGCAGGGATCGATACCCAGCGAGCGGAGTTTGGCGGGGATGGCGTTGGCGGCGTAGATGTTCGACCATTGGAACGCCAGCGATTGATCGTTCCAGTATTGGTCGATCTTATCGTCTGGCCAATCGGCAATTTCGAATCCGGCTGCGAAAGTTTTGAAGTCGAACTTTTCATTGAGTTCGTCCGCTGCTTTTTTCGCAGCTTTTTTTGCATCGGTGAAATGGTTGTAGACGTAGTTGATGCGTTTGGCCTTGCGGATGCGCTGTTTGAGTGTGGCGTCGTAGCTTTCGCACATCATGCCGAACGGATATACGCTTCGGTAACGGGACGAACGGCGGGCGATTTCGAGAATGGTGGCCGTCTCCTTCTGATAGACGAAGATCGGAACTTGCCGGTCGTAGAGCGGTTGCGGCAGGTAGAGCGCGGCGGCGACGTTTTCCGGTGCGGAGTTGCCGCAGATCGCCAGCGTGGGGAGCGCCTTTTCGTCGGCCGTCCAGTCTTTGAGCAGTTTGCGCACGTGGGGCGATTCGATGCCTCCTGCGACGAATTCCCACTCCACGTCCAGAAAATCCTCCTGCGGGGTGTGGACGCTGGTCGTTTCGCTGCCGGCTGCGTCGAATTTGCGCAGCGTGTGGTGCGACAACCGGAAAAGCGGTTCATAACGGCCTTTGAGAAAGTTCATTTCCCGTTCCGCATCGGGGTCGATGAAGGTGATGCGCGTGCGGATCCCCTGTGTGACGAAGTTGGGGTAGTGGGCGATGTGGGCCGCCGTGACGCCCATCGCCACGCCCATGCGGCTCATGCCCACGACGATCAGGTGGACGTAGCGGTCGCTTTGCGCCCGGATGCCGTCGCGGTCGAGCGGCGGATAGAGAATATCCCGTCCGTTGCAGTTGCAGCAGCCCGACACCAGCACGCGCTGCGCCCAGTTCTCGTGGAAATTGGTCGCCGAGAAGTGGATGCGGCTCTTCATCCGCTCGGCCTCTTCGAAATCGGCCAGTTGGAAGACCTGGAACGAACTTTGGTATTCGAACGACAGGTGGCAGGGCAGCGGATCGCGGCGGTGCGCTGCGCCGAGAATCGCCGAAATCTGAACCAGCGCGCTGATGCTTACCGAGTCGTGTTCCAGTTCGCCGTCGTCGCTCAGCACGAAGACGCGGTCGGCGCGGTGGATGTGGATCTTCTCCAATTCTTCGCGCGAGTCGCGCTGACCGTGGAGGATGATGAGGCGGCGCTCCTCGGCGGGCGAAAGTTCGGCGTGCAGCTTCCGGCGCAGAGCCTCCGCATCGCTCTGCGTGAGCAGCACGATGTCGCGGCGGCGGTTCTCCGGCTCGGCGTGCAGTTCGCGGATCAGTCCTGCGGCCGTGTCGTTGGCTCCCAGCAGGACGATATGCCCGTCGAAGCGGTAGCGGATTTCGCCTTGTCTGAAACGGGCGATGCGTCCCGTGAGTATGTTCGAGACGACCGAGATCAATCCTCCGGTGAAGAAGATCGCGCCGAGGAAGGTGAGCGCCAGCAGCGGCAGGCGTTCATAACCCAGCGGATCGCCATCCTGCAACACGAACGAACCGGGATCGAGCAGCAGTTCGAGGATGCGCATGTCGTGTAGCTCGGCTGTGCAATAGCTTTTGATCCAGAGCGAGAAGCCCAGCACGAGGGCCAGAATGCCGAAGAGCCAGGTGATCTGTTTCCAGCTGGCGCCCGAAAAGGAGCGGTCGAAGCCGAGTTTCAGGGTTTTCCACAGGCGTCGGATCATGGTGCGGCGGTTTTTCGGTTAGCGTTTGCGGATTTCGAATCCGAGGTGTTCGATCAGTTTCAGCGTTTCGAGCGCCGTCTGGCGGTCGTAGGTGCGTTCCTCTTCGGGCAGCTCCTCGTAGGGGATCAGGCAGGGGTGTTCCTTGCGGGCGTCGTTGCGTTCGGGTCCGAAACGCCAGCCCTGGGCGATGCGGGTAGCCGCCCATACCTCGTGGACGTTGCGCGCGAGCGCTTCGGTGAGGGGTGCCAGCGCGGCGGGTAGTTCGATGCGGCTGACGTCGATCGGCTGCGGAATATAAGGTTGTTTCATGTTCGTCTCTTTTCGGTGGCATTCCTGCGCGCTCTCCTGCCGGTCGGTGCGGCGGCCGTCGGGAAGGCGGACTTGCGAAGCGGCGGGAATGCGTGTTGTCCGAACAAAAATAGTGATTTTTTCGAACCGCACGATTTATTTCTGCCAAAAGTTGGCACTCCGGTTGGAATATTGAATGGAAAAGGGGAAATTCATCCGCTTACCATTACGAACATATTAGGTGTGATGTTGATTTACGATTTTACGCGGCTCGAACCCGGCGGACTCTACCTCTTTTTTCCGGCGGCCGCTCCTTCGGGCGGATTGTGGGGGATTTTCGAGCGGCACGACCGGCGGGGCGGAGTGCTGCTGGCCGTTTGTTCGAGCGATCTCCGAGGCTTCGAACTGTGGTCGCCGCTGCCCTCGGGATATACCTCGTGCCGTCCTGCCTCGCAGGAGGAGCTGGGTCTCTTTACGCGGGGGCTGAATCTGCGGTTCTCCTGCGACTGAACGGAGCGCAGGGGCCTGCGGTCAGATTCCCTCTTTGAATCCCTGGGCTTTGAGGCGGATGTCGCTGCCGTCGGGCGTCACCAGATAGCACCCCGTGCCCGGCTGGGTGATATGTCCGATCACGTCGACCAGGCCCAGCCGCATCACCTGCTCCTGCATGGAGAGCGGCACGGTGAAGAGCAGCTCGTGATCCTGCCCTCCGTTGAGGGCTGCCACCACGGGGTCGGTGTGCATCTCCTCGGCCAACTGATGCGTCTGCCGGGCGATCGGGATCCGTTCCAGGTAGATGCGCGCGCCGCAGTCCGAAGCCTTGCAGAGCTGCATCAGGTCGCTGGCCAGTCCGTCCGAGAGGTCGATCATCGCCGTGGGGCGGAGTTTCTCTTCGGCCAGCGCGGTGATCACGTCGCGGCGGGCGCGGGGTTTCAGGTATTTTTCGAGCAGGTATTCGTGGCCGGCGAACTGCGGTTCGGGATTTTCGACGTCGTGCAGGACGCGCTTCTCGCGTTCGAGCAGTTGGAGACCCATATAGGCGGCGCCCAGATTTCCCGTGATGCAGATCAGATCGTTGGGTTTGGCTCCGTTGCGGTAGACGATGTCGTTGCGTCTGGCACGGCCTATGGCCGTGACGTTGACGGTCAGCCCCGTCACCGAAGCGGTCGTATCGCCTCCCGCCAGGTCGATGTTCAGCTCCTCGCAAGCCAGGCGGACACCCTCGTAGAACTCCTGCAACGCCTCGACCGAGAATTTCGACGACACGCCGAGCGACAGCAACAGTTGTTCGGGCAGGGCGTTCATCGCCAGGATGTCGCTCGCGCCGACGGTGACGGTCTTGTAGCCCAGATGTTTGAGCGGGAAGTAGGTGAGGTCGAAGTCGATCCCTTCCATCAGCAGGTCGGTCGAGACGAGCGTCGCCTCGCTGCGCGAAGCGGCGATCACGGCCGCGTCGTCGCCTACGCCCCGCAGGGTCGTCCGGTTGCGGGGGGCGAATGCGCCGGTGAGTTTGTCGATAAGGCCGAATTCCCCCAATTCGGCGATCTGCGTCCGTTTGTTCTGTTCCATGCCTCCGATCGAATTTTGCACAAAAGTAGCGAAAACTTTGCCGTTTCGCAACTTCGCTCTCCGCGTTCCGTCCGCCGCAGCCGCTCGGCGGTCATCCCACGGGAGGATCGAACGTCCGTACAACGGCCCTGCCGCCGCTTTTCCGAAGGAAAAGGTCGCCGGCGCACCGTCCGGCGGGGCAGAGATATTATAATTTTTAAAGAACTTTGCCGTTTTCGGGAAAAATAGATTATTTTTGCCGTTGTGAAAAAACTAACACAAACTATGCTGAACATCGTATTATTTGGGGCGCCGGGCTGCGGCAAGGGGACGCAGGCGTCGCGTCTGAGGGAACATTACGGAATCAACCACGTCTCGACGGGCGAGGTGATCCGCGCCGAGATCGCGCGCGGGACCGAGCTGGGCCGCAGCATGGAGGAGTATATCAAGTCGGGTCGTCTGGCGCCCGATGCCGTCGTCATCGGGATGATCGCCAACTACGTGGCCGAGCACCGCGATGCGGCGGGCAATATCTTCGACGGCTTTCCCCGCACGACGATTCAGGCCGAGGAGTTCGACAAGATTCTCGGCGGGCACGGGCTGGGCGTGACGCTCATGGTCGACATGCATGTCCCCGAAGAGGAGCTGGTGCGCCGCATCCTGCTGCGCGGCAAGGATTCGGGTCGTGCCGACGATGCGTCGGAGGATGTCATCCGCAATCGCATCAAGGTCTATCGCGAGCAGACCGAAGTGGTCGGTGCCTACTACGCCAGGCAGAACAAATATTTCGAGGTCGACGGCGTCGGCTCGATGGACGAGGTTTTCGACCGTATTTGTCGGGTGGTGGATGCGCACAGATGATTTTTTCGAAGGAAGAACCGTATGAAAGTCCGGAAACTTGTTTTTTCGGACTTTTTTCATTATTTTTACCACACCAACCGCCGGTGTTCCGGCCTGAAACTTTGCCTATGAAACCGATTCCGATCTGCCGCGTGCTCGCGGCATTGCTGCTGTTGCCGCTTTTTGCCTGCGGGCCGGACGGCGTCGTTCCGCGGCGTACGGTCATCGCGGGACGTGTGGTCAATCTCGCCGGGGAAGCTTCCGGGGCGGTGCTGTTCAATACCGAAGATCCCTTCGCGTTGAAAAGCCGTATGGCAGCCCGTGTCTCGCCCGAAGCGAATGACTTCCATTTCGTATTCCGAACGGCCTATACGACCGGAATGACCGGCGTATACGGCGATTTCTTCGATCTGATCGTCTCCCCCGGCGACTCGGTCTATGTGACCATCGACGCGGGGCGGATGCGTGCCGGTGATCCCGATGCGATCCGTTTTTCGGGCGACCATGCACGGACCAACAATGCGCTTGCGTCGGTCGCCGGCCTGAAAAGAAGGCTGTGCGAGCAGGCTCCCGCCGTCGAGGGCGATCCGCAGGAGTATCTGGCGAGCTACCGGCGTTACCGGCAGGCCGTCGCCGATTCGCTCTCCGCGCGCCGGCTTCCGGCCGAGGTGCGCGAGGCGGTGGCCCGTGACATCGATATGGTGCAGATATGGAACCACGACCTCGATCCGGCGGCATGGCGGGCGATCTTCACCGATCCGATGTTCGACATCTTCGATCTGGAACGCAATATGGTCTCTGTCATTAACTATTCGGCCGGCATCAGCTATTATCTCGGTGCGATTTGTCCCGACGAGATCGAGGCCGTTCGGTCGGGCGCAGCGCCGGCTGAAGCGTTGGCGGCCGTTGCGGCCCGGCTCGATGCCGACCCGCAGATCGGCCGGGGACTGCGCGATTACCTGCTTTACGGCTGTATGGAAGGCATGTGTGCGAACGGTGCGGTGCCGGCTGAACGGATGGCCGAATTGTTCCTCGATCCGGCCTATGCGGCGCGGGTGCGCAAACGGGCGGCGGAACGTCCTGCTTTCAGCACTGTCCCGCTTTCCGGCGTGCTGCGGTGCGATGCGGCGGGACGGATCGATACGCTGCCCGACTGCGAGCTGCTCTCGACGTTGGCGGCCCGTCATCCGGGGAAGGCGCTCTACGTCGATTTCTGTTCGACATGGTGCGGTCCTTGCCGCAGCGAGTTGAAAACGGCGATGCCGATCCTGCGCGAGCATTACGCCGGCTCGGACGAGGTCCGTTTCGTCACGCTGTGCCTCCAATCGCGTCGCAAGGCATGGATTGAATTTCTGGATGAATTCGGTCTGACGGGGCTGGGCGAGAACTATTTCCTGCCCGATGCGGCTTCTTCGCTGACGCTGGCCGAATACGACCTGTCCGGTTTTCCGACCTATATGCTCATTGCGCCCGACGGACGGCTCGCGACGTGCGATGCACCGCGTCCCTCGCAGTTCGAAGCGGCGACGGAGGCGATCGACGCCCTGCTGGCCGGAAAAGGGGTGCGCGGCGGCGAAAAGTGAAAATAATCCGTTGCGGAGTATTGATAATTCGCGGGAAATCGCTATCTTTGCCCCGCTATTTGGCAATTAATTAATTTTTAGCATTATGAACAATTACGAAACCGTTTTCATTGTCACGCCGGTTCTCTCCGAGGCTCAGGTTCAGGAGGTGGCTGACAAATTCCAAGGTGTCATCACCGAGAACGGCGGTCAGCTCGTGAATGTGGAGAAGTGGGGGCTCAAAAAGCTCGCTTACCCGATTCAGAACAAGACCACCGGTTTCTACTTCCTCGTGGAGTTCACGGGCGAGGGTTCTCTGATCAACACGTTGGAGACCCAGTATCGCCGCGACGAACGTGTGATCCGCTTTTTGACGTTCAAGCAGGACAAGTACGCTGTCGAGTATTCGGAGAAGCGTCGTGCAAAACTTTCTAACAAAACGCAGGAGGAGTAACCATGGCACAGGAGAACAAAGCACAGGCATCGGAGATCCGTTACCTCAATCCGGTATCGGTCGACGTGAAGAAGAAGAAGTACTGCCGTTTCAAGAAACTCGGCATCAAGTACGTGGATTATAAGGACGGCGAGTTCCTGAAGAAGTTCCTCAACGAGCAGGGCAAGATCCTTCCCCGCCGCCTGACGGGTACTTCGCAGAAGTTCCAGAAGAAGGTCGCACAGGCCGTTAAGCGTGCGCGTCACCTCGCCATTCTGCCGTTCGTAACCGATTGTATGAAATAATCAAGGAGGAGCAAGACATGGAAGTGATTCTTTTGAAAGATATGGAGAAGCTGGGCTACGCCAACGACATCGTGAACGTGAAGCCCGGTTACGCGAACAACTACTTGATTCCTCAGGGTTATGCCAAGGCCGCGACCGCTTCGGCGAAGAAGGTGCTGGCCGAAAACCTGAAACAGCGTGCCCACAAGGACGCCAAGATTCTGGCCGACGCACAGGCACTGGCCGAGAAGATCGCCAACCTGCCGCTCACCATTGCGATGAAGGCCGAGGAGGGCAAGATCTTCGGTTCGGTGACCGCAGCCGATCTGGCCGAGGCGCTGGCAGCCAAAGGCGTCGAGTTGGATCGCAAGACGATTACGGTCGAGGCGATCAAGAACGTCGGCGAGTACGAGGCTTCGGCCAAGTTGCACCGCGAGGTGAAGGCCACGATCAAGTTCACGGTCGTAGCAGAGGAGTAAACGTCGAGTTTTCTCTTCGTTTTCTCGCCTCGACAGAACCAACATCGGTTCTGCGCTCGGTTTAACGAAAACGTTGTAATGTATTGATAGTGGTTCCGGGATTCAGCTTCTGCTGAATCCCGGAATCTTTTTGCGGTGGGTTCGTCGGAGGTTGCAGCGGGTTGTCAGGTTTTCGTCGCAACCGTGTCGGTTTGCATTATCTCGGACGGCCTCTTGTCTGTTTTGGATATTGGGGATTCCAGAGAGATATGGTCGTGATTTCTTCAATCAGCGTCTCAGGTAGCGGCGATATGAGTTGTTGCCGGCATAGCTATCCGGCTGCATCGGAGCAGGTCGCGGCATGTTCTAACGAGGTCCAACAAAGTAGCGTGCCGTATGACCTGATCTACATACGCTTCGGAAATCGATTTCGGTACGGTTATTCTTGTACTATTAGGATTGCAGATTCCCTGCGTTAGTATGAGTTTGCTGCGATGATGACCGACGGGAGCTGATCGCCAGTTAAAGATGCCCTCCCCTTATTCTCTCCTCTCCCTGAAAGTAAAAGAGGCCAATCCTACATGGATCGGCCTCCCGAAAAGGGTTAATCAATCTTATTTTTTAACGATCATGATGTCGTCGATAGCAAAACGGCTCTTGTTCGTAGAAATAACGGCCACGTTATCTCCCGGATGCAACGTGATATCGATCGAATAAGTTGTCCACTTGTAGTTACAGAGGTAGTCGCTGCTTGTCCATCCATCTGCCAAAGTGGAATCCATCGTGATACTCGTTACTTTCTCGAAGGTTTTGGTCGCCGCGCGATATACTTCGATATCGACGACTCTTCCATCGGTCATTAACGGGCAGCCTTTGAACGAGAATGTGCAAAGCGTTCCTTCTGCGCTCAATAAAGGACTGTCAAGTGCGGGAGTTGCAATATAATATCCGTCATTCGAACTTGTACCGACTTTGACATAACCTTGATGAGGCGATACCTGATCGCCGATGTACCAACCTTTCAGCGAGCCGGATTTGTCACCTGCGATTCGATTCGCCTGGCCCTTGTATTTTGCTTGACCGTCGATATAATTTGCGGTGGAAGCCATGCCCCATGTTGCAAGCAAGTGCGAATTTGCGAACGGATATACGACCCATGCTCCTTCCCACGGATTCGGGGTATCGGCTTGTTTGGAAACGATCGCTTTATCGGACCAGTACGGAGTGGTGCCTGCGGCCGTATTGATGAAATCGGACTGCATCGTAATATTGTCGAATCCTTGGTAAAGAATTTCATTCGCCGCAGGGGTGTGTTCGGCTTCGGTGCGGAGTGTAACCACGGGAGAGAAGTCCGATTCCCCGTTTGTAGCTTTGATCGTAACGGTACCCTTGCTTCCTTGGAAGCTGTAATTTCCGACGGTCTTCACGCGGAAATAGTAGGTCGTTGCCGGTTCCAGCTGGCCGAATGAGATCGACGTAGGAGGCAGAAGGTTCGTTCCATTCTCTTTTCCATACCAAGAAGAGCTGCCGAACGAACCGTTGGTCGAGGCTTGACCGTCCACGCAATAGATCGAATAAATGGGGTTCGCCATCGATTCTTCCTTGGAAAGTTCGACCTGATAAGCGCGCGATCCAGCTCCCGCACCACCGGATACGTCATCCCAGTTTACGCTGAGGTGGGTCGGACCGACGTTGCGCGTAATTTGCTGGATATTTCCGGTCTTTGTCGGTTCGGGATCGGCTTTTACTTCGGAACCATCCGAATAGACAGACGCTACGCTTACGCTGTAAGACGTATTGTAATCAAGTCCGGTTACATGGTAGGATAACTCTTCTGTTTCCCCGACTTTTTGATCGTCGATATAAATTACATAACTTTCCGCCGTATCATCTTCTTCCCATTTGAGGTTGAGATCGGAGAAGAATGGCACAACGGTGATATCTTCGGGGCCGTTCTTGGCATTGGGATCGATATGCATGACTCCGGTTCCGACTTTTACTTTGGCCGGAACGTTGTAAGAACTCAGAATATATGCCCATTCGGAGTAGACCGAACGGGGATAGTTTGCGCGCACCCGTACAAAATATTTACTTCCTTCGGTCAGTCCTGTGAATTGAGATGCATCATAAGGAGAGTCTGAGGATTGAAGTGTATGGGAGACCGTATTGTCGTAAGCATCTCCGCCGACATCTTTTTTCTTTAAGATTTGAACCGTAAAAGATGTCGCCCCGCTTTTCAATGCGGCGTTAGCGTCCCAATACACTCCGATGGATGAACTCGACGAGTTCATTTCGTCGTAAGAGACTTCGGCGGGAGCCGGCATACTCGAATCGATACCGACCGTCGGATCGTCGTCTTTACAGCTACTCAGAACAACAGCTAACATAGCGGGAACCGCTATAAGCATTTTATTGATTTTCATAAGTTTGTCTTGAACTGTTTGTTAGATAATAAACACAAAATAACATAAATCAAGGTCTCGCTTCTCAAGCGAACCTTAATCCACATTATTCAATTTATCTAAGAGTCGGCCGGACATCGATGTCCGCGCCTTTGTTCCAAACTTGCAATGCAAATATATATCTTTTTTTTCAAAAACAAACTTTTTTCCTGAAATTTTTAATTTCATCCGGATTTTCGGGCGAGTTTCATAAACGCGGACGGATGGAAAACCGTGTCGGGAATCGAAGTGAATCGAAAAATCTGATTGGGAAACTGAAAGAAATTGAAAGTATTTGGTTTCTAAGGCATTGGCTTTTTTGAAGGAGATGTAGGGGGGGGGTAATTTGTTATTTGTCAGTGATTTATGCTGTTTTATGTTCCCATTTTCGTCGGGCGATCGGAATTAATTTTGGTTTCGAGTAAAAAAATATCCGATTTTATTTGTTTGAATTCGAAATTTATTATATTTGCATAAAAGTTTTTTGTATAAAATATAAGTAATAACCCCTAATTCATTGACTTAACAACCTAAACGAAAATTACGACGACCCAGAAAGCCATCCAAACATTCCCTTAAACCATTATTCGATTATTTTCAGAGAATCCAAACTCGCAATCGTCCCCGTTTGAATGCCCTCAGGGCAGGCAGATGTTTTCCTATATTAATAGGTAAAGGGACGCCTGAAAATTACTAAAAATGTTGGAACTAATTAAAGAAGATTAGAATGAAACACGTACTACTTCCCCCCCCCAGTAAAAAGTTTGCTGTGCGAGGTGTGTTCACGTGTGCTCTTGCTTGTTTGATGATGCTCATATCATCGAGCGTTTTCGCACAGAGCCAAACGATTTCTGGTACTGTTACCGACGCTACGACCAACAGCCCGCTTGCAGGTGCGGCGATCATGGTCAAAGGAACGACAGTAGGTACCATTTCCGATGCGGACGGTTCGTATCGCATCAATGCCAAACCGACCGACGTGCTGGTATGTACGTTCTTCGGTTACAAATCTCAGGAAGTTACGGTCGGCAATCGCTCGGCTGTCAATTTTGCCATTGCAGAAGATAATACGAAAATCGACGAGGTGGTTGTCGTAGGTTACGGTACGTTGAAGAAAACGCAGCTGGTAGGTGCTGTCGAGAACCTCTCCGGCGAAGCGCTCGAAGGACGTACAAATGCCAACATTACCCGTTCGTTACAGGGGCAGATCCCGGGTCTGAACATCATCCAGACCGACGGTAAGCCCAACCATCAGGGCTCGGTATACGTGCGCGGTAACGCGACGGGTTATCAGTCGCGTAAGAGCGGTACGAGCGGTAAAGGTACGAAGCACTCGATCGGTCAGGGCGGTTCGGCTCTGGTGCTGATCGACGGTGTCGAAGGCGACCTGACGACAGTCAACCCCGAAGACGTCGAGACGATTTCCGTGCTGAAGGATGCCGCTTCGGCTGCCGTATACGGCGCTCGTGGCGCATTCGGTGTGATTTTGGTAACGACCAAAGCAGCTAAAAAGGATCGGGTTACCGTAAACTATAACGGTTCGTTCTCCATTAATCGTCGTACGGTGATTTGGGAAGACCATCTAGTATCCGACGGTTTGCAGTGGGCGGAAGCTTTCGCCGAGTTTTTCCAGGGTAATGACCGTACTCCCCAGTCGTCGGGAACGTTCCCCAGTGATGTCAACAAGGAGATCGGCTTCTCGCAGGCTTATCTCGATGAGTTCCGTCGTCGCAAGACCGATCCTTCCTACGAAAAGTATGGTAATTTGTATGGAAACCTGAACGAATTGGGCTCTACTACCAATAAGACCGTTTACTACGGCAGCACGGATTGGGTGGATATGTATCTGAAGGATTATAACTTCACGCAGACGCACAATATTACCGTATCGGGTGCCGGTGAACGCTCTTCATTCGCGATTTCCGGTCGTTATTACAATCAGGACGGTATCTATAATATCGGTGAGGAGGATTTCAAGTCCTATAACTTGCGTGCCAAGGGCGATGTGAAAATTGCCAAATGGTTGACGTTGGCCAACAATACGTCGATTTTCAGCCGTAAATATCACCAGCCTTTCGTCGTAAACGGATCGATGCCTATCTGGCGTCAGATCGAACACCGAGCTCAGCCGCTCTATCCGGTGTATAACGAGGACGGTACGCCGACTTACGCTGCTGCCGCAATGGTTTATGAAGGATGGATGCGAGATGAAGCCTACCAGGAGGATAATAAACTCGATGCGATCACGACGACGACTTTGACTGCTGAGCCGATCAAGGACGTATTGAAGGTTTCGGCAGACTTTACCTACAAGGCTATCCGTTCGAAAAAGGATCGTCTTTCGCCTACCCAGACGGGTTATACGACGGCAGGAGAGCCGCATGAATACAATCCGAACTCTTATAAGTCGCATTGGACATACGATACCGATTATGTCGCATCGAACATTGTTGCGACGTGGACTCCAAAATTGGGCGAGAATCACAATCTGAACGTTGTGGGCGGTTGGAATATCGAGAAGACGAAGTATCGTAACACCTATTTGCAGCGTAGTGGTATCCTCTATCCGTCGCTTCCTTCGTTCGAACTGATGGATTCGTCTGAATATAATGTTTCCGACGGTGGCTACGATAAATCTATGGTCGGTATCTTCGGCCGTATTAACTACACCTTGCTCAATCGTTACATCTTCGAGTTTGCCGCTCGTTACGACGGGTCGTCGCTCTTCCCGACCAATCAGCAGTGGGGTTTCTTCCCTTCGGGCTCGATCGGCTGGCGTATTTCGGAGGAGCCGTGGATGAAATGGTCGCGCAACTGGTTGGATAACTTCAAGATCCGCGCCAATGTGGGTTCGTTGGGCAATGCTTCGATCGATCCGTATCAGTTCTTGTCCCTGATGCGTACGAGCAATAGCGCTAGCAAATCGATCGAGAAGTCGTCTATCTTGATTAACGGCGAGCAGGTTCCTTACACTTCCTGGCCTACGATGGTTCCGGCGTCGTTGACATGGGAGACTGTTACGACGTATGATATCGGTGTCGATTTCGACTTGTTGCGTAATCGTTTGTCCGGGTCATTCGATTACTATTGGCGTTATACCAACGATATGTTGATCAATGGTCCCGATTATCCGCAGGTGCTTGGTGAGACTTCGCCCAAGGGCAATTTCGGTGCATTGAAGACCAAAGGCTGGGAGGCATCGCTTTCGTGGCGCGACAGCTTTAAGGTCGGCGGGAAACCGTTCAATTACAATGTGAAGGTCAGCGTCTGGGACAGCCGCACTTGGGTGAAGGATTACTACAACTCCGATGGTGCGATCTACTCTTACTATAAAGGCCAGGAATTGGGCGATATCTGGGGCTTCCGCACCGACGGTTATTTCTTGACCAATGAGGAGGCAAATAACTGGGCCGTAGATGCGTTCCATAAAAATGGCAACAATTTCCGTGCTTATGCCGGTGACTTGAAATTCCTCGATCTCGACGGTAACGGAAAGATCGAAAACGGAGGTGAGCGTCCTACGCTCGACAACCATGGCGATTTGGACATTATCGGCAATACGACGCCGCGTTATCAGTATGGTATCAATTTGGGTGCGAACTGGAACGGTATCGGTTTGAGTGTCTTCGTTCAGGGTGTCGGCAAGCGCGACTGGTATCCGATGGTCGAGTCCGGTTTCTTCTGGGGTATGTACAACCGTCCTTACGGTTATTTGCCGAAGGTTCATACGACCGATGCGGTCATTATGGATTACAGTACCGAAAACTGGCGCGTAACTAATCCGGGGGCATATTATACCCGTCGTGTAACCTATGCGGCCAATCGTAACGTCGGTCCTCTGACTTATGAAAACGATTATTATCTGCAGGATGCATCGTATTGGCGTATCAAGAATATTACGATCGATTATACGTTCCCGCAGGAGTTGACTCGTAAGATTCGTATCGAGAAGTTGAAGATTTATGTATCGGGCGATAACATTTTCACCCATTCGCCGCTCTTCAAGCATACCGATATGTTCGATCCGGAAACGATCGGTTTCGGTGATAGCGATTACAATGATACTACCGGCGGTTTGAGCGGTGTAGGTCAGGGTTACAGCTATCCGATGCTGAAGACGTGGACGATCGGTTTGAATGTCACTTTCTAATGAATGTTAAATTATGAAAAATATTATTAGATTATTTGCAATAGGGGCCGTTGCCTTCACCGGAGTTTCGTGTGAAGACTTTTTGTCGGCGGATCCGGTGAATAGAGTTTCGGCCGAAGCCTTTTTTGTTTCGGAATCCGATTTACAGTTATATTGTAACGGTCTCCTCGAATCGTATTGCCCGTCGGCGAATACGATTGGTATGGGAGATAGTTATACAGACTTGACCGCCAGCAAATCGGGTACGGATTATTACAAACCGGGGGCAGCATGGGATGCAGGTAAGCAGACCGGTTGGGATGTCGGTGATTGGAGAAGTATCCGTCGTGCCAATATTATGCTGCGGGACATGGTTCGAGCCAAAGAGAATGTTTCAGAGGCCGTTTATAATCATTATGAAGGCGTAGCGCGTTTTTGGCGGGCTTATTTCTATTATAGCAAAGTGAAGACGTTCGGCAATGTGCCGTGGATCGATCATGTACTCGATGTCGACGATGCGTTGCTCTATGCCGGCCGCGACGATCGCGAATATGTGATGAGCAAAGTGTTGGAGGATCTGAATTTCGCTTGCACGTATTGTTCTACCGATACGAAGACTTACAAGAACGTGATTAATCGTTGGGTAGCTTTGGCTTTCAAATCGCGAGTTTGTCTTTTCGAAGGTACTTATCGTAAATATCACAAGGTCAATCCGTCGACGAATCAGCCTTGGAACAATAAGTATGAGAGTGCCGATGATTTCTTGCAGGAAGCTGTCGATGCCGCCAATACGATTATGACGGAGGCGGGGTTGAAGTTGCACAATGACTATCATGCCTTGTTTACGACGTCGGCTTTGGGCGATATCAATGAAGTGATTTGGTATCGCGAGTACAAGACGAGTGACGGTCTGAATGTATGGAACGACCTGACGTTGAATTACAATACTTCTACTGCAAGTCAGAAGGTTTCGCCGACGAAGGCCTTGATGAACATGTATCTCACGACCGACGGTACCCCGATCGAGTCGGATCAGGTTCCGATGAGCAAAGAGTTTGAAGGCCGCGATCCTCGTCTGAGCCAGACGGTTCATGCTCCGGGACACGAGTGGACGTACGGCGGTGTAACCGGGCCTAAGCCTTTGAACTTCACGCACGTCGTTACCGGCTATATGTTTATGAAATGGAGTCAGGAGTTCGAGAACAATTACACGACTGGGCGTGGCGATAATTCCGTACCTATTTTCCGCCTTGGAGAAGTTTTGCTCAACTATGCGGAGGCGAAAGCCGAGCTCAATAACGGTTCGTTATCTCAGGAGGACTGGAATTTGACGGTAGGTGCGTTGCGCGATCGTGCTGGGGTTAAGAATATCTGGCCGGAAGATACAGCGAACTATGAGCCCGATCAGTGGTTGATCGATTATTATGCTCAGGCAGAGGGCGCCGCTATTACGAATCTGTCGAATACGATTCTCGAAATCCGTCGTGAACGTGTTACGGAGCTGATTCTCGAGAACCTCCGTGTCGATGATCTTTATCGCTGGCATTGTGCGAATCTGATCGCTCTTCGCGATACCGAGAAGGGTTGGAAGGGTGTATACTTATCGGCTGATGAAGTTAAGAACGGTATGGAATTCAACGGATACACGTATACCTTTACTGCGGCGGATACCAATCCTAACAACTATTGCATTGGTACCAGCATGAGTGATAATAACTGGACGCTGACCGACGGCGATCACGGTTATCTGGTATACCACGAAGATTTGCGTTTCGACGAGCGAATGTACGTGCGTCCGATTCCTTCTGCGGCATTGTCATTGAATACCAATTTAGGCCAGAACTACGGTTGGGAACAGTGATCTTTGCAGGAGAATAGAGTTTGATTGAAAAGATAAGTGGTCTTTGTTTTACTCAAAGATCGCTTATCTTTCTAAATAGTACGCGATTTTTTTACTGTGAATCCAAATAAGAAAGGATTATATATGTTAAGAAAGTTTTATTATCTGTTTTTGACGGTGGCTTTGCTGGGCGGAGCCGCTTGTTCGAGTTCCGATTCTGATGACTCGGATCCTACGCCTCCCGATGGTGAGACGGTCCTTGTCGGTCAGATTTCGGATGCTACGACGGGGAAAGGTATTGCCGGCGTTCCCGTGACGGACGGCTATACGTTTACTACTACGGATGCCGACGGTAACTACCGCCTCGTAGCGAATCGTTATTGCCGCAATGTCTATTACGTTACTCCGGCGAACTATAAGGTGGCTCTCGATCCTTCCTCCAAGTTGCCGCTGTTCTATTCGACCTCTACGATTCAGCGCTACAAGGAGAATCGCAACGATTTTAAACTGGAACCGCTTCCCTCTGTCGAGGAGAATTTTACGCTCGTCGCTATCGGGGATCCGCAGTGTAAGACGGATGATGATGTGACTCGTTGGGAAACGGAGACGATTCCCGATATCAAATCCACACTCAAAAGTGCACAGGAGGAAGGTCGGTGGACGAATGCCTATGCCGTTACATTGGGCGATATTACGTTCGACAATACGGTGCAGTGGGATCCGATGAAAAAATCGATGTCGAACATGCAGATCGGGACGGATTATCTGCCGATCTTCAACTGCATGGGCAATCACGACCACGATGCTTCCCAATCGACTCCATACGCTGCTCAATTGAACTATGTTCAGCGTTTCGGCCCGGCCGACTATTCATTTAATAGAGGTAAGGCACATATCGTTGTGATGGATAATGTCGTTTGCACGAGATCTACGGGTTCGACGTGGAATTATGAAGCCGGACTTCTGGATCAGCAGTATAATTGGCTGAAAGCCGATCTGGACCTGGTCGAGAACAAGGCGGACAAGATTATTTTCTTTTGTGCCCATATTCCTTTCCGTAACGGGGGAAAGAACACGGGATCGAATGTGAATGAAGACAAGCATTATGCGGATGTCCTCAATTTGTTGACGCAATTCAAGGAGGCGCATATCATGATCGGACATACGCATTATCCGCAGAATTATATTCATACCAAGTATGTGTGCCAGGGTGGTAAGCCTGTGTATGAGCATGTTCATGGCGGTGCCTGCGGTGCTTGGTGGTCGAGCAACCTGAATGTCGACGGGGCTCCCAACGGTTACAGCATCTACGAAATCAAAGGCAATGTCGTCGATAACTGGGTAGCGAAATCTACCGGACGGCCCGAGACGTACCAGATGCGTGTATACGATGGCAATGCCACCTATACGGGATCGAAGGAATACTCCTACACTTGGACGGGTGGCGGTACTGGCGCCGGTATCAAGACGAACGGCAATGCGGCATTGAAGGATTGTTTCGTCGTTTCGATTTGGAATGACGATCCCCAGAATTGGAAGGTGGAACTCGTTCAGAACGGCGTTGTTACGCCGATGTCGCGTATAAGTTCGAATATTGCTGATATGTGTGCCGTATCGTTCTTCTTTAACGAATGCGGCAAGACGACGACGACCTGGAACAAGGCATTGCAGCATTATTGGTACGTCAAAGCTCCCGGAGGAAATCCCTCGACTGAAAAGGATTGGGTCGTACGTGCTACGCAGACGATTCCTGCAAGCGGGAAGACCAATGTCTATGAAGCAGCTGCTTTCCAGACCGATTTTTCGGGTTTCGCAGCTAATTGATCCATAGAGGTTGTATTTAAAGCGGTGTGCCTCCCAGGCACACCGCTTTTTTGTTGGTATGCAGGGGTATCCGTAATATATTTCGTCCGGATATCGCTGCACCACGGGATGTAAATATTGGGATGCTCTGAGTACGAATGTTCTTGGATAAGAATCATCCCGCTTCTGGCGATCGGAAGCGGGATGATTCGGCGGATTGTCGAGGATTGCTTTTCGAAGGCGGCCCGTTGCCCGGTTGTGTTCTCCTATTTCACCTTGCTGCTGCCGACCATACGGTATTTTTCGCAAAGCAGCTCCACGACCGGCGCCACGGCTTTTGGGAAAACCTTTCGCAGGTCGATCTCCTCGCTTTCGAGCAGTACGCCTTTGAGCGCGCGCATGAAGTTGTCCTTGATCTCGGTGGCGAGGTTGACCTTGACGATGCCGTTGGCGATCGCTTCGCGCACCATGTCGTGGGGGATGCCCGAACTGCCGTGCAGCACCAGCGCCGCGTCGGTCGCCGCATGGATCTGCGCCAGCCGTTCGATGTCGAGCCGCGGAGCCTGCTTGTAGAAGCCGTGGGCCGAACCGATCGCCACGGCCAGCGCATCGACGCCGGTCGCTTCGACGAATCGTGCAGCCTCTTCGGGCGTGGTGAAGCCTCCGCCCTGCGCCTGTCCCAGTTTGGCGACGTAGCCCAGCTCCGCTTCGACGTTCACGCCGTAGGGGCGTGCCAGTTCGACGACCCGACGGGTCGTCGAGACGTTCTCGTCGAACGGACGTTCGCTGGCATCGATCATCACCGAGTCGAATCCTGCATCGAGACACCGCTCGACCAGTTCGACCGATCCGCCGTGGTCGAGATGAATCCACCCTTCGACGCCGTAGTCGGCGATCGCCCTGCGGCCCATTCCGACGGCCTGTTCGAGCCCCATATAGTCGATCGAGCTGCGCGTGAGCTGCAACAGCACGGGAGCCTGCATTCGCTGCGCAGCCTGCATGACGGCCGTGAGGGTCTCGAAGTTATAGAAATTGGTCGCCAGCACGGCCGTCCGGTCGCGCTGGCATTTTTTCAACAGTTCTTTTACGTTCATTACAGCAGGTTGTTAAGGTCGACCAGATTGAATGCGTAGAAATACTTGTCCATATCGTGTTCGATGCGGCCGAGTACCACCTCTTCGGGGTCCATTCCCACACGGCGCAGGTTGTCGTAGAGCCGTTGGCGCGCTACGAGCGCTTCGGGTTCCTGCCAGATGTAGCGGCAGCCGGTCTTGACGAGCCACGTGCGGCGCTCGGCGCTCAGTGCGCCGAATGCCGATCCTTCCTCGGCGGGCAGCAGCCACTTCTTCCAGCGGCCCGACGCTTCGACCAGTCGTTCGAGTGTCTCGGTGATGCGCGAACGCATGGCGATACGTCCTTCGGCCAGGAGCTTCTGTTCGGTACGTTCCAGTTCGGCCAATCCGTCGTATTCGCTCATCGTGAACTCCGGGCCGACGTTGGCGGCGCCCATGCCGCACAGCGGGTAGTCCTGCGGATTGCTTACGCCGTCGGTGTAGTGTCCCTTGATGTAGCTGCCCAGCGGACGGACTTTCGCCGTGAGGCTGCGGGCTACCTCCGTGTCGAAGAGGGTCGTGTGGAGGTCGGTTCCCACCTTGCCCACGATGAAACAGGGCCATATGTCGGAGAGCCCTTCGCGCGCCAGTCCTGCTTTGAGTTCGGCGATGAAGGTGTCGAACGTCCGTTCGTCGGCCAGACCGCCGTGCACCTCCTCGGTTCCCACCTCGTAGGAGATTTCGGGCAGTCCCTTCGCACGGCGGAAGGTTTCGCAGTGCCGGATCAGCTCCACCGTGCGGGCGGCCACGAGACGGATGTCGATCGTCTGGCCGGCCGGTACGTTGATGTCCACCGTCGGATCGACGTGGATCAGATCGTACCCCGCCAGCAGCGCCGCTTCGAACGAGCGCTTCACCCCGTCCATCGCGGCCTCGGTCGACCACTTCTCGGTGCGCTGCTTGTCTTTGAGCCACGGACCGCCGTGGTCGATGGCCACGATATAGATTCCGTCGAAGTTGACGGCGGCGGCCTCCATGCGCACGAGCTTCACGAACTCGTCGGGCCGCATCCCCGTGTACCCGCCGTCGCAGTCGATCTGATTGAGTGTCGCGGCGAAATAGATCGGCGCGTTGTTGCGCTTGGCGGCACGGAAGGCGGCCTTGATGACCGCCGTCGAATTGGGACAGGCGGCGAAGAGGGTGCGACGGATGCCGGTTTCGCGTTCCAGCTCCGCGATGCGTTGCAACAGTTTTTCGGTTTTTGCCATAATCGTTGGGTGTTGATGGTGCCGGGTTTCGTCAGACGGGGGCGGCCGGAGACCGCTTCCTGCGGAAGTGTTGTCCGCCTCCTGCGGTCGGAAAGGGGGCTGCGACCTCCCTGCCGGTGATACTATCGGTTGATGAACATTACTTTGTTGAAGAACTCCTTGCGCTCACGCATGACGCCGAACGCTTTGTCTGCCTCCGAGAGCGGGAAGCGGTGCGAGATGAGCGGACGCACGTCGATGCGGTGCGACGCGATGGCCGCGAGCGCCGTGCGCCATTCGTTGCGGACGTCGTTGTAGCTGCTGTTCCACGTCCCTTTCAGCGTGAGCTGCTTGCGCAGGATCTCCCAGTAACCTTTCTGGGTGAGGGTCATGTCGCCGGCGGGATTGCCCATCGAGACGACCGTACCGAAACTTTTGACCGCTTTGAGGGCCTGCTCCCACGTTTGCGCCACGCCGGCTCCTTCGATGCAGGCGTCGGCGCCCCGGCCGCCGGTCTGCGTGCGGATATACTCCACCGGATCGGTCTCGCGCGAGTTCACGGCGTCGAATCCCTGTTTGCGCGCGAATTCGACTTTGGTCGGATCGATGTCGCACAGGATGACGCGGAACGCGCCGGCGGTTCGGGCCCACAGGCCCAGCATGATGCCGATCGGGCCTGCACCGAACACGGCGACGGTGTCGCCGATGCCGACCGACGCCTGACCGATGGCGTGAAGCGCTACGGCGGCCGGTTCGCACATTGCGGCCTCCTCGTAGGAGAGCGAGTCGTCGAAGAAGACCAGGTTCCACTCCTTCACGGCGATGTATTCGGCGAAAGCGCCGTCGCGCCGCGAGCCGTAATAGTCGTAATCGCTGCACTGTGCGTATTCTCCCACCTGGCAGGCTTCGCATTTGCGGCACGGCAGCAGCGGGAAGACTGCGGCACGACGGCCGACGAGCGACGGGTCGTCGGCTTCGACGATCTCCCCGGCGAATTCGTGACCGGGAATCGTCGGGAAATGGTAGGTTCCTTTGGTAAAGACGCGCGGCAGATCGCTTCCGCAGATTCCGCAGGCGTGCACTTTGAGCAACACCTCTCCCGCCTGACGCACGGGCATGGGCACATCCTCGTAACGCAGGTCGCCGACCGCATGGAGGTTGAGCGCTTTCATCGTATTTTTCATCTATTTATATATTTAGGTATAACGTCTTTTGTGCCGGCAGGCCGGAATCCGCTTCGGCATCCGTCGTCGCGTCTGCTGGTTGTCGTTTCCGGCCTTCAACGGTCTTGCGTGTCCGCAGGGCGGTTCTCGGAGTTTCCCGACTGCGTTTGCCGTACGCTTTCGATTGAATCCGATTTCGTTTTAATTCTATTTTCTTTCGAATGCTTTTACAAAAATAGAATTTAACTTTTAAAGTTGCAACTATTTTGCGGAAAAAATGCGTTGCGGTCATCGTCCGTCCGGAACCGTTCCGCGACCGGAGACACGGGACGCATCCGCTTTAATACGCCGTCGTTCGGCGGTCTCGGCGTGGTTGGGCGTTGCGTCCGGCGTCTCGTTTCGGCAGGGACTTCGGCATGCATCTCTTTGGGGTGTGACGGCTCGGAGGAAGGGCTTCCGCGTCCGCTTGGGTATGGACAGAGAGATCGCAGTGCGGACAGGCGGCGTGTGGAAGAGAACGGAACTGCGGAGAGCATCTGACGGCGGGGCGGATTCCGCCGCGATTTCTCCCGTCCCGCCATGTACTTCCGGTACGGGCCGACCGGATGTGGATTTGCAGAATCGGAACCGATTCGAAATTCAGTAGTGTGTGTTTACGATTTATTTCGATTTTCGAAAGAGGCGTGCGGGTATTATCGTTTCCGATAAATCCGCCGAAAGATGAACGCAGCCGGCCTTTCCGGAGGATGGACAGGGCTTTCCGGAAATAAATGTCGGAAAAATAACGCTAAAAGCTTGCTATTCCACGCGGTTTTTGTAACTTTGTGTCTTGGAATAGTAACTTACTAACTCTTAAATCGAATGAACAATACGCAATGTATTCTCGATGCTTTAAAAATCGCAACCGATACGAAAGCATTCGAACTCGGCGAGGGTGTTCTTCACCGTGCTCCGGCTCTTTTTAAGGAGTATTTTCCGAATCGGAAGGCCGTCATCGTCGCCGATAACAATACATGGAAAGCCGCCGGCGAAGCCGTCGACGCATCCATGCGCGAGGCGGGAATTCCCTGCGAGCGTTTCCTTATTGAAGAGGAGGAGTTTCATGCCGACTGGCCCTATGTGGAGCGGATCGACGAGATGCTCGACCGCACGGGGGCCGTCGCCGTCGCCGTCGGGTCGGGCGTCATCAACGACTTGTGCAAACTCGCGTCGTTCCACCACGGTCAGTCCTATCTTTGCGTGGCTACGGCCGCTTCGGTCGACGGTTATTCGTCGTCGGGCGCAGTGGTGTCGCGCGACGGCGCCAAACTCAATATCGAAACCCATGCGCCGCTGGTGATTCTGGCCGACGTGGGCGTGCTGGCCGCCGCGCCGAAAGAGATGACAGCGGCAGGTTATGCCGATCTGGCGGCCAAGATACCCGCCGGCGCCGAGTGGATGATCGCCGACCTGTTCGGTACGGAGCCGATCATTCCCGCTGCGTGGAACGTCTTCATGAACGATCTGGATGCGATGCTCGCCGATCCCGAAGGGGTGGCGGCCGGCAAACCCGAAGCGATCGCTTCGCTCTTCGCCGGTCTGACGCTGAGCGGCATCGCAATGCAGGTGGCCAAGTCGAGCCGTCCGGCGTCGTGCACCGAACACCTGTTCAGCCACGTGCTCGACATGACGCACCATCGCTACAACGGCAAGTTCCAGTCGCACGGTTTCCAGGTGGCGATCGGTACGCTCACGATGTGCGCCTTCTTCGACGAGTTCTTCAAGATGGATCTCTCGACGCTCGACGTCGACGCCTGCGTGGCCGCATGGCCCTCGCTCGAAGCGGAGCAGCGGCGTGCGCTCGATCTGTTCCGCGATTTCCCCGTGCCGGAGCTGGGGTATACCGAGATCACGAAGAAGTGGAACGATGCCGAGACGGTTCGCGTACAACTCACGCGAGTCAAGGAGAACTGGCCCGCCTTCAAGGCACGGTTGCAGGCGCAGTGCTATCCGTTCGAGAAGATGCGTGCGCTGTTCGCCGCCGCGGGCGCGCCGACCGATCCTTCGCAGATCGGTGTTTCGCGCGAGCAGTTGCGCAGCATGGTCGATTTCACGCAGTTGTTGCGCTGGCGCATCAATCTGCTCGATCTGGCCAAACGCGCACGGATTTACGATGAATTGGTCGCCCGCGTCTTCGGCAAGGGCGGAGCTTGGGAAATCGCATAATCGACGAGCCTTATGACTGCGGAACAGACCAAACGATTCAAATACTGGCAGTGGCGGACGATCATCGGAACGATGATCGGTTACGCCATTTTTTATTTCGTTCGCAAGAACTTCTCTTTCGCCATTCCCGGTCTTACGGCCGAGTACGGCATCTCAAAAACGACCTTCGGCGTCATCATGACCCTCGTCGGGCTGATCTACGGCGTGTCGAAATTCGTCAACGGCGTACTGGCGGACCGCACCAACGGCCGCTGGCACATGGTGACGGGCCTGTCGGTGTGTTCGGTCATCAACTTCATTTTCGGCTGCGGTGCGATCATCTGCGCATGGATTACGGGGCAGACCTACGGGACGACGTTCATCCATACGCTGGTCGTCCTGTTCGGCGTGCTGCTGATTCTGAACAACATGTTCCAGGGGTGCGGCTTCCCGCCGTGCAACCGCCTGATCACGCATTGGGTTCCGCCCAAGGAGCTGGCGACCAAGATGTCGATCTGGAACGCTTCGCACTCGATCGGCGCCTTCATCATCGCGATCTTGTGCGGGTATCTGATGGGCCACACGGGTACGGATATGACGGGCGATCCGGAGATGCGGCAGCGCGTCGTGGAGAATACGGCGAGCATCACCGAAAAGATGGACGCCGCTTCGGCCGAAGCCTATGTCACCAATGCGTTGCAGCATGTCGGCGCCTGGCAGTGGACGTTCTGGGTTCCGGCTGCTATCGCGGTGCTGGGCGTGATCTTCATCATCGTTACGTTGCGCGATACGCCCAAGTCGGTCGGCCTGCCCGAATTGGAGGGCACCAAGACGCAGCTCGACGAACACGATTCGTCGGAGGAGTTCAAGGCGTTCCTGCGCAAGAAGGTCTTCCTCAATCCCATGATCTGGGGGTTGGCCGTGGCCGACTTCTTCGTCTATATCGTGCGTTTCGCCGTGCTCGACTGGGGCCCGACCTTCTTGCAGGAGTCGCGCGGCCTCTCGTCGAGCATGGCCGGCTGGACGGTCGCCATCTTCGAAGTGTGCGGTATCACGGGCATGCTGCTCGCGGGTTGGATCTCCGACAAATTCTTCGGGGGCCGCGCGCAGCGCACCTGCGTCTTCTGCATGGCGGGCGTGATCCTCTTCATCTCGCTCTTCTTCGCCCTGCCGGAGTCGACCGATCCTGTCGTGCTGCTGATGATGCTCGCCGTGGCGGGATTCTTCATCTACGGCCCGCAGGCGCTCATCGGCGTCATCGCGTCGAACCACGCCACGAAGAAGGCCGCTTCGACGGCCAACGGCGTGGTGGGTATGGTGAGTTACGTCAGTGTCGTCGTTTCGGGCTGGGGCTTCGGCTTCATCTCCGACCACTTCGGCTGGCGTTGGGTCTTCATCACGATGATCGCCATGGCCGTGCTCGGATTCCTGGTGCTGCTGTCGATGTGGAACACCAAGAGCGACGGATATGAACACGACGCCGCCGAAACCAACTAAAACCTTATAAGCCTATGAAAAACTTCTTTTTGAAATTGGGTGTCTGCGCATTGGCGCTCACCGGTGCCGCCGAGGCGTTGGCGCAGGAGCAGGTCATCCAGCTCTTCGCCCATCGGGGCAGCCGTTTCGAGTACGACGAAAACACGCTGCCGGCCTTCAAGGCCTCCTACGATGCGGGCCTGCGCGGTTTCGAGACCGACATCCGCATGACCCGCGACGGCGAGCTGGTGATCTCGCACGACGAGACGCTGGCACGTCTGACGCCCTGCAAGCGCGTGGTGGAGACGATGACGGCCGACGAGATCCGCAAGGTCAAGACCAATCAGGGCAACGACCTGATCTTCCTGCCCGAGCTGGTGGACTTCTTCGCCGACAAGGACAACGTATATATCGAGTTCGAAATGAAGACGAAGCCGGTCGAGAGTTATCCCGAAGAGCGGCTGCGCGAGTACTGCGAGAAGGTGTACAACACGGTGATGGCCAAGAAACCTGCCAACTCGCTCTATCTGTTCACGTCGAGCGACAAACGCGCGCTGAAAATGATGCGTTCGCTCCACCCCGACGTCGATCTGCTGCTGATTATTTCGAAGCCGATCTGCGAGGAGACGATCCTCGAAGCGATCGACATGGGTATCAAACGGTTGGGCTGCCGCATCGAAGGCACGTCGAAGGCGATGGTCGATCTGGCGCACAAGGCCGGACTCTATGTCTCGCTGTGGCCCGGTCAGTCGCCCGAAGAGTTCATGCGAGGTGCCTATCTGGGTGCCGATGCGCTCAACAGCGACCGTGCGGTCGAGGTCAAGAACTGGCTCGACAAGAACGCGCCGTGGATCAAGTATAAATAGCGTCCGTTCCGTCGCAGGCCCGTTCGGCGTGCGACGTGTATACGGGGGACGTTCGGACGAGTCCGATCCTTGCATTACCCCCGCCGGAAATGTTTCCGGCGGGGGTATTCCGTTTGCGGGTCTCCCGACCCGTTTGCAGGTGCCTGTGCGGCGGCGTTTCCGGCTTCGGGGGAATGAGTTTCCGTGCCGCAGCACGGGAGGCACGGCGGCCGGAACGGCCCGCACCGGCGCCGGCCGGTGTGGCGGGGCTGCGGGCCGGTTATTTGCTTCTGATACGTTTGCGCCGTTTCTTCTCCACCTCCCGGTCGTGCTGCTCCTCCATCTGTTTGCGATAGATTTCGATCTTCTCATTGAGATGTGAAACGTCTTCTTTCAGCATTTTGCGGAACGTGTTCAGACTGACGGGAGCCTCTTCGATCACGAATTTGGTATGGATTTTCCATAGCGGGAGCTTCCCTTTGCGGATGTAGGGTTCGGCGAGGCGTTGGACGTATTGCGCCTGTTTGAGATAGCTGAGTCGTTCTTTGGTCACTTTCATACGATGATTCGTTAGCGGGTTAATCAATATAAAGTTCCGAAAACCGGCCGGCCGAAACAAGCAAAGCAACGTTTGTTGGTGGATGAAATATAATATTGTATAAGTAAATAATAAATTGTACGATCTTGTTTGCAGGAAGTTGCCGTTTCGGATCGCCGCACGGATCGTCCGAAAAGGCGCTCCGTGGCAGGATCGATGTTGCGGACAATGCGCGGACATAACCGCAGCCGACGGGAGCGGCCCGCCGACAGTGACGCCGCCGACGCTCCCGTGAAGGACGGAATCCGGAAGGATACTACTTATTATTTATATAGTCCGGCGGATCGGAGGCTTTTCCGGCCCTCGAAGTACAAGATAAGTTTGGGATTCGTCCCTTCCGGACGAAGCGGGAGGGACGGAACGACGCAATGGAGACGGGGCGGCGGGCGGCGTTTATTCGATCAGTGCCCGAAGCGGTACGTCGAGTGCGTTGCAGATGATGCAAAGTGTTTTGACCGTGGGATTTGAACGGCCCGTTTCGATACGGCTCAGGTTCGAACGTTCGATGTCGCAGCGGTAGGCCAATTCCTGTACCGTGAGCTTTCGAGCCTTTCTTAGTGTTCTGATTTTTAGAGCGATAAGTTTTATCTGTTCTGTATAGTCGATTGGCATCCCGAAAAATTTTACGAAAAGTTTTGTATTGCAAAGATTTTCATATATCTTTGCATCATGCGTATCATATATGATACCAACAGTCCGGCGGCGGGTGGCATGAAATCCTGCCGATAAGGGATGACAACTATGTAGGAATCAGTAAGTAAATACCGAAAAGACACGAAGTTCAAACCATTTCAAAACATCTTTAATTTCTTCATTATGAAAAGACAATTCTTAGGTAGACTCCTATCGCTGTTCCTTGTCGGAACGGTGGTAGCCGGAGTCGGTTGCAAGGACTACGATGACGACATCACGAGTCTGAACAACCGGATCGACGAGCTGACGACGGGGCAGATCGCTTCCGTGGAGAAGCAGATGCAGTCTCTGCAAAATGCGGTCGACCGGTTGGACGGGGTTGATTCGGGCTTGAAGGACGAAATCGAGGCGTTGCAGGGCAAAGCCGAGACGCAGGCCGGAGAGATCGGAAAGTTGCAGGAGGAGTTGGGAAAGGCGGCCTCCGCATCGGAAGTCGAAGCGCTGAAAAAACAGATCGAGACGCTCGAAAGCGCCCGCACGAGTTTGCAGGATGAAATCGACGCCGTGAAGGGTTCGCTGGCGAACTACCTGACCAAGAGCGACGCCGAGGCGACCTACGCCACCAAAACGACGGTCGAGAGTCTGTCGCAGCTGCTCAACCAGATCAAGGCCAACTACGTTTCGGCCGAAGGGCTGGCTTCGACGCTCGAAGGTTACGTGACCGACGCCGAACTGGCCGATTATCCGACGCTGACCGTCTTACAGGAGGCGATCCGCCAGAGCGAGACGGCGATGAAGAACTCGCTGGGCGAAGCGATGGAGCCGATCCTGGCGAAATATAACTTCGTTCAAAAGGATGTGCTCGATCTCGAAATCCAGGATTTGCAGAAGCAGATCGATGCCCTCAACGGCAAGCCCGACGCCGACGGTTCGCTGGCCAACATCAAGAGCCGGCTCGAAGCGCTCGAAAATGCCGAGATCAAATACGACGAGTCGAACGCCGCCTTCACGAAGGGCGTGGAGGACTGCATCGGCAAGGCGCTCGCCAACGACGGCAAGATCAATGAGGCTATTGCCAATGCGATTAACGGTGTCGCCGGTGAGTACGAGGGGACGATGCAGGATCTGAAAAACCTCATCGACGGCCTGCGCATGGACGTGGATCAGCTCCTGAGCCGTATCCAGAGCCTCGTCTATGTTCCGGCTTACGACGATCACAAGGCGTCGGTCAACGCGCTCTACTATGCCCCCGAGGGCGAGGAGCCCGTTCTGCTGGCGAACGGTACGGTGGAGATGACCTTCCGCGTTACGCCCGTCGAGGCTGCCGGACAGCTCGTGGCCGCCTATGCCGCCGAACCCGAGATGTTCTCGCTGGAAATGGAACAGGTGAAGACGCGCGCTACGGTGCCTGCGCTGAATATTCAGAAGGTCGAGGCCGACGAGACGGGCAACGGCCGCTTCATCGTGACGGCGCTTCCCGCCGATTTCACCCCCGACTTCTTCACGGGTAAGGTTTCGTACAGCATTGCGCTGCGCGTACAGAAAGCCTACGACGCGGAGGCCGGGAACGACTATTCGGCCAATGTGGTTTCGGATTACGTGAACCTCGTGCCGGCGCGCGCCGACGTGAAGGCCGTCGTGCTGGCTCCCGCCAAGGAGGACGGTTCGATCGACGCCGACCGGATCGTCGCTGCGGACGGCGAAGTGGCCTACGAGATTCCCTACGACGATACCGACATGGTCGTCGAACTGATGAAGGACTACAAACTCTGGGCTACCGACGGCGAAGCCTACTACGATCTGGCTCAGCTCGCCGACATGGGTTATTCGCTCGAAGCGCCCGTCGTGGCCTGCACGAGCAAGGCTTTCAAGGCCGACGGCACGGAGTTGGAGTCGGCCGACAAGGGCAACTTCGAGGTTGCGAACGGCGGGGAGGAAGTCTGCGACGAGACGGTCAAGCTGATCGCCGCCGACAAGTCGACGCGCAACAACTACCTGCTCACCGAGCACGCCTATACGGTCGCTGCCGCCTACGATGCGCTGAACCCGACCTTCAACAGCCGTGTGACGATCGTCAAGACCAAGCGCGGCGTAACGCTCGACCTGTTGAAGTACGTCTGGAACTACTCCGATTTCCGGACGGTCTACGAAGCCGGCGGCGAGTACGAAGGTTCCGAGCGCGAATTCACGCTCAAAGTAACCGAGTCGACGCTTCCTCAGGACATCACGCCCGAGAACATCGTGACCTACTGGAACCAGGGCGGCAGCGCCGTGGTGAAGGCCGTCGAGCTCGACGCGGAGGGCAAGCCGACCGAGACCGTCGACGACAATGTGAAGGTGGTTCCCGTGGCTTACGATGCCGACGAGGGCTATACGCTGCGCGTTTCGGGATACACCTTCGGCAAGCGCTATGCCGTCGAAGCGTCGAGCGAGTTCGAGAACGTACAGGTGACGATCGCCTTCGAGACCGAGTTCGTTGCACTGCCCGAGAAGATCGAGGTTACGCTTCCCGCCGCTACGCTCGCATACGATGCCACCGAGGAGCTGTTCGTGGCCGAGGATACCTCCGTTGTCGGCGAACTCTTCGAGCAGGTGAAGGATCACTTCACGGATGCCGCCGAACTGGCTACGTCGCTTACCCGTCCTTACTATGGAGGCTCGCCCAACAGTGCGAACGCATTCTATACGGCTGTCTGCGGCGACCGGACGTTGGAGAAGAATTACTGGTTCCTCGACGGTTCGAATCCTGCGACGATCACCCGCATCGCCGTGGCCAACGACGGCAAGATGACCTCCCACATGCAGGTCAATCGTGCCGATGTGGAGACCGACGCCGACGTATTCGCCTTCGAGACGAAGCTCGTTCCCAACTACGGCCTGCCGATCTATGTCAAGGGCGAGGCCAGGGTCGAGATTCCCGCCTATGCCGCGCAGCACGTCGACGCATGGGTCTACAACGCGGACGGCAAGTGGCAGTCGGATGTGAAGGGGCTCTGGTCGCCGAGTTTCGGATCGGGTGCGCTCACGGGCTTCTCGGTAGCCGACATCGATCTGGAATCCGCCTTCACGATCGTCAAGAAGGATGCGCAGGGCGTATGGGTACCGGTATCGGACGATGAGATCGCTGCACAGAAACTCGTCTTCGCTTACGAGATTCCCGCGACGGCTCCCGCTCACGACGGCATCGAGATCGCCGGTAACAAACTCTCGTATTACGGCCGCAACGAATCCGTGCCCGTCGTCGGTACGCTTTCGATCGACGGCATCGTCATCGGCAACGCCTTCACGGCCGTGAACGACTATACGTCGTATGAGGTCAACAAGTTCGACCCGATCCGCTCGTTCACGCAGTCGGAGACCGTCGAAATCCCGACCCGCACGGCCGAGGCGACCTATACGAAGAATATCTGCGAGGTACTTTCGCTGCGCGATATGCGCGACGCCGACGATATGAAGGGCTTCGAGCTGATCGATCACGATGCGACGCTGGCCGATCCGTGGATCACGGGCGACGACACCAACGGTTTCGCTACGGGTGTCCGTCCCAACAGCGACGAAGTCTTCGGACTGGAAGCGATCCGCATCGTCAGCTTCTCGGTGACCTATGCCGACAACGGATTCGACGCTTCGGCGGCACTCGGCGACCGTGTAACTGTCGACGAGACGACCGGTCGGATCACCTTCTCGAATCTCAACAACCTCTCGTTGCAGAAGGATGTCGACGTGACGGTCAACGTCGAGGTGGCTTATCCCTGGGCCGTGAAGAGCGGTAAGGTGACCTACAAGATTCTCAAATAGCGGGGATCGTCTCTCCTCCGTCGCGACGGAGGACGATTCGGGGCAGAGTTTTCACAACTCTGCCCCTTTTCGTTCCCTTGCGGCGATGTATTCGGAGCAGGGGGTGCCTTGCCGTCGCAATCCCGATTCGGCGCATGCATCGGCATACATGCGCTTTTATCCCGTCGCCGTGCGCTATGTCAGCATGTGTCTCAGTGCGGAGGCATAATATCCGATAGGGTGGAGACGGCGTTCTGCCCTCGCCGTCCTTCGTCGGGCCGTCTTCCGCGGACGTTCTCACTGTGCGACGGCAGGAATGCACGCAGGCAAAGCGTATTTCGTGGTATTTCGCGCACCTTTTCCGGAAAAACCGTTGCAGGGATACGCTCCTTCGGGGAGAAAGCGCGCGTTTTGCGTCGGAAAACAGACATTCCTCCTGTGTCCGAATGCCGTCAGTGCCGTTCATGCAGATCGGTGCCCGCAGGCCGCTGGAACGCCTGCAAGTCGAACTCCGGCAGAAGGGTGAGCACGCGGTCGGTAAGTGCGCTCTGGAACGCTTCGTAGGGAATCCATTCGAAGTGGCGCGTGAAGCAGTAGAACTCCAAAGGCACGCCTTCGGACGTGGGTTGGAGCGTGCGTACCATCAACATCAGGTCGCTGCGCACGTCGGGGCAGTTGCGCAGGTAATTCGCGAGATACTCCCGCAGCGCTTGCAGGTTGACGATTTCCTGCGATGTATCGGCCGCAAGATACCCCTTTTCGCGGAGCCGCGCCGTCTCTTCCGGCGTGCACCGGCGAATCGTGCGGGCGTCGATGAAGACCGAGCGCTTGATGCGCCGTCCGCCGCATTCGCGCATGCCCCGCCAGTTCTGGAACGAGTCGCTGACCAGCGCATAGGGCGGAATCGTCGTAATCGTCTTGTCGAAATTCTGCACCTTGACCGTCGTCAGCGTCACCTCGATTACATACCCGTCGGCACCGTATTTACTCATCGTTATCCAGTCTCCCGGTCTCAGCATGTCGTTGGCCGAGAGTTGAACGCCGGCGACGAGCCCCAGTATGCTGTCCTTGAAAATCAGCATCAGCACGGCGGCCGATGCACCCAGTCCGGCCAGAATGCTCGTGGCGTTCCGGTCGATGAGAATCCCGATGATCAACACGATGCCGACGCTGACGGTCACGAGTTTGAGCATCTGGTAGATGCCTTTCAACGGCCGGTCGCGCAGCGTTTCGTGTTTGTTCGAAATGTCGTAGAGCGCGCTGAGAAAGGTGTTTAGCAGGGCGATCGTCACGACGATGAGGTAAATCGAGCAGCCTTTGTGCAGCAGTTTCAGCAGCGAGGGGTCGTCGCCGAAGGCCAGCGGCAGCAGCAGATATAGGAGGACGGGCGGAATCAGGCGGCAGGCGGCGTGCAGGACTTTGTCGTCGAACAGATGGTCGTCCCACATCGTCCGGGTCTGGGCGCTGATGCGTTGCAGGGCAGGTGTCACCAGATGCCGGAACAATTTCACCGCGAGGTAACAGACGAGGACGATGCCTGCGACGAGCAGGATGCGCGAGCCCCACTCTCCGCCGGAGTTGTCCAGCCCCGCGCGGCGGAGCAGCGATGTCAGGTCTTGGTTCAGATTGTCCATGCCGGGTCACAGTTTTGAGGGCGGCCGCATGGTGCGGAACCGGTCGTTCCTGTCCGGCCGCCGAAAGCGAGGTCGTTTTCACCGTCAAAGATAGGAAATAAAAACGAGAACGGGAGCGGTTCGTGCGGAGAGTTCGCGCCGGAGGGTTCGGCAGGCGGTTTTCGCAAGAAGGTGCGGATTCAGGTCTTCCCGTGTCGCAATTTGTCCCGCTTGTGAAGCGGGACTGTCTCTGACGGCTCGCGGTGCCTCCTCCCGGTCCGCCGGAACGAAACAGGGATTGCGATACGTGACTGCGCGATTCCGAAACCTTATTTTTCCTGCCGCAGCGTTTCGGGCGATGCGATGACCGTGCGCTCCGTGATCGCAAACGTCCCCCTGCCTTCCGCGGCCGAAAGCGGGCGAGGCACGATACCGATGTCGGCGCGCGCGACGGCGAGATACGGCAATGCTGTCAGAAATAGCTTGATTTTCAGCTTTATTGTTTCGGATGTATTCGAAAAGAGGGCCGACAAGCCCGGACGTTCCGTTGCTTGCCGGCCCTCGGCCGGTTATCGGATACAGCGGTTATTTATTGTAACGAATCGCGAAATACTCGAGGCTGCTTGCATGCTGGGAGGCCAAAGCCGCTCCGGCAGCGCTTCCGTTCAGGCGGGCGTTGGCATAATCGCCGCCGTCGCTGCAAAGGTCGCTCGTCGGACGCAGACGGATGTAGACGTCCGGGTGGCCGAGGATTTCCTGCGGCAGTTCGAAGTCGATGTACTTGTAGGCCACGATCGACGAGTAGAGCGTATTCGACCAGACGGAGACGTCGGGCACCGTGTATTCGCCGATGAGATTCCATTGCGAGTCGTCTTCGGGCGCCTGCGAGTCGGTGAGCGCCCACTCGGCGCACCAGTAGCGGGGCGAATAGAAGGTCTGCTGCGTGTTCATCACGGAGATTTGCATCGAGATGTGCGAGGTCGAAATGCCCTCGGTCGAGAAGTTGATCAGCCATGCGTAGAAACGTCCCGTGTCGTCGTCCCACCAGTAGTGGTTGGAGAAGGCGGTGTAACAGTTGCCGCTTACGTTGGCCTTGCCGCGCATCGACGTACTGCCGTTGTAGTTGATTTGCTGGGAGCTCGTCGGGATTGCGTCGTTTCCGGGCCAGCCTCCCGAACCGCTGGCTGCGTATTGGTCGGAGGCATACGGGCCGCACCACTCGATCGTTCCGTCGGGATTGCGGCTGATGAAGGCGTCCATCTTCGGATTCCAGCTCTCCTTCGAGGGGTCGATTACGATGCCGATACCGTTCTTGTTGCCGTAGTTGGCGCCGAAGAGGTTGTTCGCGCTGTTGCCGACGGGCCCTAAGTATTCGTACGTGCCGCCGCCCACCATGTGCTGCTTGTAGGTGGCTTGCAGGTACTCCTTGGAGGCCGAACCCGAATACTTTTCCTGATAGGTGTGCGTCAGCCAGCCGTTCGTGCCGTAGGTGGGTTTCTGCACCTCGTTCTCCGTGTCGGGGTTCCAATAACGATATTCGGTCAGCAGTGCCGAGAAGCTGTCTTCCACGCTGTTCTGCATCTTGCCCCAGATATCCTCCTTGTTCTGGTGGCGGATTTGATAGCGGCCGATGTAGCCGAGCGTCGGGTCATCCGTCATTTCGGCAGGGTCGGCTCCGTTGCGCCATTCGAAACGCGAGAAACGTTCGTGGACGATTACGCCCGAAATGTCGCCCGAACCGTAGGGCAGCCGTGTGCCGTCGCTGCGGTATGCGCAGTTGGTATTGGTCATCATGTACATGGCGTCGCCGTTGATGTCGCGCACGAGCAGCGGGTATTTGCTGATACGGTGTGCGTTCGTGCCGATTGCGTACCCTTCGTTGACCGGCGTGATCGAACCTTTGCGTACGGGGAACTCGACCTCTTTGAGTGTCACGTAGGTGTAGATGTCGTCGTCGGTCAGCTCGTTCATGTGTTTCTCCTTGATGGGAACGTCGGAGGCCGAACCGGCGGTGCGCGAAATGACCATCGACTTGGTGACGCCCTCCAATTCGTAGCGGTCGGGATTCTCGACCAGGTTGCCGGTGGCGCCTTGAATGAGGAGCTGCACGTGGTCGTACTGGTCGAAGATGTTGTCCTCGACCTCGTTGGTGAGAATCGCGATGCCGTAGCGGCCGTCCTTCGATTCGAGGTAGAGGGTCCGTTCCGAAACGGTGTAGTCGATTGTCGAGGTGGTAAGTTGGGTGTTCTCGCCCGCATTGCGGTTGTCGGGGTTGCTCACGACGATGCCTTCGATGATGACGTAGTCTTCGATCTTCTTGTTGAGGGCGTAGTTTTGGCGGAACTCCTCGAAAGTGATGTTGCGGCCGAGCGTCTCTTTGGCCGTGCGTTGCAGCAGATTGAACTCGACGGAGACGGTCTCGTCCCACCCGTCGGTGAATGAGAGCGACACGGCGGCCGAGCGCGGAACCTCTTCGGCGGGGTTGGCGTCGAGCGTGATGACCAGCTCGCGCTCCTCGCTTTCGGCGTCGACGATCTCGATCTCCTGGATCCAGTCCGTATTCTCGGGATCGGAGTATTCGGTCTCCACCGTAATGTCGGAGAAGGGAACGTTGGTCTCGATGACCGACTTGTTCTCGCCGCCGGCCCCGGGGACGATGATCGACGAATTCGCGAATGCGATGCGCGCGTCGATGAGCGCCTTCTGCTTGATGTAGAGCGTGTCGCGCCGCGAATCCACGTCGGAGCAGAGGACGATGCCCGCCTTGCGTTTGAAATCCTCGTTGAATTCGCATTCGGCCGTGATTGTGGCCTTGCCGTCCGTCGTCTCGCCGCACGCGAGGTTCAGCCAGTCGGATTCGTTTATCCGTTCGATATGGTATGCGCCGTTGGTGTAGATGTCGATGTCGAACGAGTTCGCATCGGCCTCGACGATGAACTCTTTTTCCAATGCGCCCAGTTTGACGAGGTCGATGTCCTCGGCGTCGACATTGGTGCAGGCAGCTGCGACTCCGACCGCAGCGGCGATGCTCCAAAACTTGAATATCGATTTGCGAAAGTTCATGTTGTTTCGGTTTTGTCGTTGTTGTTTTTCCGGTCAGGCGGCCGGCTGTCGTCCGCCGCCCGACCGAAATGCGTTTAGTTGTAACGTATCGTGAGCGTACCGATTCGAACCTGACAGTTGGCGGCCGTGATCTCCGGCGTGAGCGTGCCTTTTTCGATGCCCAGATTCGTCGGATAGGTCGAAGCGCTGCTGCTCGGGGCGATGTCGGTCACCTTGTCGGCTACTTGCAGGCGCAACACCACCTTCTCCTTGCCGAAGCAATCGGCCGGCAGCCGGCGCAGATGCTCGGTGTAGCCCGGCGTCGAGTCCTGCGATGTCCCGCTCCACCATACGATCGAACGCTTCTTGATGATCGGGCAGTCGGGAACGGGCCGGAACGTCGTGCCTCCGTCGACGGAGTAGAGCAGATTCCAGTGCGCAGGGCCGGTCAACGAGGTGTTGTTCATGTTTCCGTGTCCCCAAACGATGCCGAAAATCAGGTTCGATCCGGTGATGCTCTGCGTCGAGAACGAGATGTCGAAATATTTGCCTTCGTCCTTGTCGAAATCCCACCACTGGCGCGAGAGCACGACGCTGCCATTGGGCACCAGTCCCTTCTGTTCGGAAGTTCCGCCGCCGTTGCCCGAGCAGACGACATTGTTGAAATCCGGTGACCCGGCCTGCGTGGCGTCGTACTTGTCGATCTCGCCCTCTCCGATTTCCGGTGTGAGGTCGTTCTGGCGGTCGTTCCAGTTCCACTCGACGATGGTCTTCGAGAACGGCTCTTCGGTCAGGGCGATCTCTCCCTGAGTCATGGCGCGCAGCTGGTAGCGGCCGAGGTCGCCGAAACGGACGGGCGCCACGTCGTCGGCCACGACGATACCCCGGAACGTACCCGAACCTTGGGCTACGACCGAATAGAATTCCAGATCGCGTCCCGAGCTGAAACGGCGCCAGGGTACGGCCGCATTGGTCAGCATGTGGATTACTTCGCCCGTCTTGTCGTAGCACATCAGCGGTGCGACGTCCCAGCGCGGCGCGGTGGCGCCGATTGGGTTCACGTCGTCTTTGAGCGAGTAACCGTCGGTGCAGTTGGTGTAGGCGCCGTCCTTGCACATGATTTCCAGGTCGGGTACCGAGACCAGCGTGAAGATGTCGTCGTCGGTGAGTTCGGCGATGCGTTTGGTCTTGACGGGAATCTTGAATTCGTCGGGTGTCGATGTATCCAGAATGTTGGCCGCCGTCAGTCCCGTGATGGTGTAGCATTCGGGGACGGCCTTCTTTTCGAGGATGGCGCCGTCGAGCGAGAGCCGCACCTTCGAGAAACGTTCCAGCGTGTTGTCGTCTTCGGTTGCGAATTTCAGGCAGAAACCGTAGCGGCCGTCCGTCGATTCGAGGTAGACCGTGCGGTCGTTCTCGGTGCGGTCGAACGCATACTGTCCGGTCTGGGGGCTCGAAACGATGTTCTTGCTGGCCGGGTCGCTGACCACGAATCCCTCGATATAGCCCGCCAGCGAGATTTCGCCCGGGGTCATTCCGCGTACGGTCGCGAAGTCGACGGCGGTGGGATAGGCTTTCTGGGTGATTTTGCAGACTGCCGAAACGGAGGCGCCCAATGCGTCGGCGTAACTGAGGTTGAGCGTGGCGGAACGGGCTTCCGAGCTGTCGTTCTGAGTCAGCGAGAAGGTCAGCCCCTCGTCCGTGAGCATGGGTTCCGACAGCCACTCGTTGCCCTCCTCGACGGGGGTATCGTAGGTGATATCGTAGACGATTTGGTCGGCGTAGGGTACGAGGTTATTTGTCGTGGCCGGAATCGTGCACTGTTGTGCATAACCCTCGTAGGTCTCGACGGAGCTGTCCAGTTTGAGCGAAGGCTCGGCGATTCCCTGCGAGATGCTCAGCACCGAGGTGGTGGCTGTGCCCTCGGCGTCTTCGATGAAGAGGGTCAGGTCGGCCAGGCGCGTGGAGCCGGCCTCGTTGTCCTCGACGGCGAACGACACGCCCTCGTGCGTGATGGCGACCTCGGAAATCCAGGGCGTAACGGGTTGTGCCTGCGGTTTGTCGTCGCCCTCTTCGCTTTCGGCGCGCGTCACGACGGGTACGGGTTCACCGGGCACTCCGTCCGCATCGTAGTAGGTGACGGAAGCCTCCACGTCGTCGATGCAGTACCGCAGGTTGGTGTCGATGGGTGCGAAGATTCGCGATGGCGCCTTCAACAGCGCTACGGCGGGTTTGGCGAACGCGAGCGACGGTTCGGTGACGGTGCCCGCTTGGGTGAACGTTACGGTGTCGGCCAGTTCGCCTTTCTGGAAGACGACCCCGACTTTGCGCGAAATACCGTAGTTGGCCGCGTAGGTGAAGACGATTTCGTGGTTGCCGTAACCTTCGAGCTTGTTGAGCGACGCCCACTTCACGTTGCGCGTGAAGCGTGCCGTCCACTCTCCGTTCGAATAGACCAGCACGTGTGTCGAGCCGGCCTCTTTGCTCAGCGACAGTTCCCGTGCCGCCACCGCCAGCGGCAGGTCCATCTCGAAATCCTTCTGACAGCCGGTCAGGGCGGCCGCGAATGCCGCGACGGCGATCAGCAGGCCGGCGGCCGATCTTTTGTGTTTATTGAGTGATGTTTTCATAGTCTGAGAGTTTCTGGTCGTTACAACCCGTAGGCCTTGTATTCGTTGTTGTCGAGGTTATTCTTCGAGTAGGTTACCTCCGTGTCGGGAATGGGGTAGTAGCGGTGGCACGGTTTGATGAGGCTGGACGTCGTATTGAGTTGCAGAGGGCCATAGTCGCTGTTGCTCGTCACCGCATCGTACCAGATGCCCCAGCGCACCAGATCGTACTTGCGCTGGAATTCGCCGAAGAGCTCCCGCGCCCGTTCGTTGCGAATCTCCTCTTCCAGGCGTGCGGGCGTACGGTAGATGTAGTTGCCCAGTCCGGCGCGCGTGCGGGTCATGTCGAGGTACTCGATCGACTTCTCGTAGTTTTCCTTGTAGAAGTAGCACTCGGCCATCATCAGCAGCGCGTCGGCATAGCGGAATACCTTGTAATTGTTGCCGTCGGCCGATGCCTGCATGTTCGGGCACCAGAATTTCGGACCGCACCAGGGACGGGTGTTGGTGCTGTTGAAGGTCTTGTCTTCATAGCCCCACGCCATGTTGTATTTGGCGCGGATATCCTTGCCCATCTTGGATTGGAGTCCCTGACAGAAGTAGACGTTCGGCCGCATGGCCGTCCATACGGTCGCCTGATCGCCGAGTTCGGGAATGTCGACGCCGTCGTAGATGGACGAGTTGGCCGAACGCGGATAGGGCTGGCAGATGCAGGCCACGTTGGAGGTATAGGTGAGACCGCCCTGCGTGTAGGTGTGCTGAATCTCCATGATGGATTCGGGAGTGTTCTTGTTGCGGAAGAGGATGTTCTGGGCGTAGTCGTACTGCGACAGGGGGCCGTAGATGGTCTCGATCTGTTGCAGCGCTTCGAGGGCCGTGTCCCACTCCTTGTTCCACATGGCCATTTTGGCGATGAGCATGTAGGCGCAGGAGGCTCCCAGCCGGTTGGCCTCGTTGTCGTAGGTGCGAGTCTGGTCGACGAGCGGCGCGATCGACTGCAAGTCTTTGATTACTGTCGCGCGCGTTTCGTCGGCATCCATGCGCGGCAGCACCTGAATGCGGTTGAGCACCTCGTTGTCGGTGACGTCGTCGAAGTAGAAGGGAACGTTGCCGAAGAAGCAGGTCAGCGTCCAGTAGTAGAACGCGCGCAGAGTCTTGGCCTCGCAGAGCAGTTGCAGGTATTGCTCTTCGGAGAGTACTTCGTTCTGATAGGCGCGTTCGATGCCGTTGACGGCGAAATTGCAGCGCTGTACGCCGAGATAGCCCTGCGTCCAGACGGTCGAGCCGAAACGCGGCACGGCGGGCGAGATGTCCAGACTGGCGTCGCGCGTACCCGACGGGCAGTATGCGATGTCGGTGACGCATTCGGTGGCGAGCATGTAGGTGTAGGTGTAAATCGATTTGATGGGGATGTAGCAGCTGTTCACGACCGACTGGCACTCCGAGTATTTGCGGAAGAAATTGTCGGGACTCGAAATTCCCGACGTGTCCTCGTCGAGCGAACACGACTGGAACAAGAGGGAAGCCGAGAAGAGAGTCGCATACAATATGTTCTTGATTTTCATAGTTCTTATGATCTTATTGGTTTAGTATCTCAACTGGAGGCTGAATATGATGGTTCGGGGTTTGGGGTAGGCGCCCAAGTCCATGCGGCGCAGCGTCGACGAGGTGCCTTCGCTCGATACGTCGGGGTCGAATCCGTTGTATTTCTTCCACAGATAGAGGTTTTCGCCCGATACGCTCAGCGTGAGGTCGCGCAGCCACGAGCATTTCTTCCGCAAGTCGAACGTGTAGGCGAGCGTGACGTTTTTCAGTCGCAGATACGAAGCGTCGTGAATCATGAAGTCGCTCGGTAGCGCGGCGTCGCTCTTGGCTCCGGCGCGCGGGATGTCGGAGTTGGGGTTGCGCACGGGATGCCAGGCGTCGAGCATGTAGCGGTACTGGTTCGCGAACTGGGAACCGGCCATGTAGATCTCCGAATAGTTGTAGATCTTGCCGCCGAGCGAGTAGGCGAAATAGACACCCAGTTTGAAGCCGTGAATGTAGAACGTGTTTTGCAGACCGCCATACAGATAGGGGTCGGCGTTGCCCTGATAAATCAGGTCTTCGCGCGACATCACGCCGTCGTGGTTGACGTCGTAGTAGCGTGCGCCGCCGTCGGTGTTGGAGACGCTCACGTAGGTCTTCGTAATTTCGTTCTCCTTGCGTTCGTCGGCGTTTTTCCACGTGCCGCCGTACTTGAAGCCCCACAGCGAGTTGAGCGGGTATCCCTTGACGTATCCGTACATCATGTAGCTGTTGTTGCCCGGCGAGTCGTAAGCCGAAATGAAGTCTTCCGAGCCGATGTCGTCGACCATCTGGTCGTTATGCGACATCGTGAGCGTCGTCGTCCAGTGGAAGTTCGGCCGCACGATGTTCTGGCTCTCGATCGAAAGCTCGATGCCCTTGTTCGACGTCGAGCCGATATTGGTCCAGCGCGAGGTGTAACCCGTCTGGGCGGCTACGGCCAGCGACATGAGCAGATCGGTTGTCTTGGATTTGTAGGCTTCGGCCGTGATGTTCAGGCGTCCTTTGAACATCGACCAGTCGATGGCCACGTTGTAGGCGGCCGTCTTCTCCCATGTCAGGTCGGGCGAATCCAGACGGCTGCGGTAGAAGGCGACAGGCTGCGAGCCGTCGAACAGATAGCCGCCTGTGGTGGACGAGAGCACGGCCAGCGAACGGTAGGTGCTGATCGCGTCGTTGCCGGTCAGACCGGCGCTCACGCGAATCGACAGGTCGTCTATCCAGTCGCAGTCTTTCAGGAAGTTCTCGTTGGCCAGATTCCACTTGACGGCCGCCGATGGGAAGAATGCCCACTTGTTGTTGGCCGCGAAGTTCGAGGCGCCGTCGTAACGGCCGGTCACCGTGAGGTAGTAGCGCGATTTCCAGTTGTAGTTCAGACGGGCGTAGACCGACATTTTGGTCTTTTTCGAGTAGGCCGTACCTGCCGAGTAGGTCTCCTTGTCCAGGACGGCGTTCATGTTGTTCCACATGATGGCGTCGTCCATGTAGCCTTTGCCCGAGAGATTGAAGTCGTGCGACACGAACCGGTAGGCCGAGAAGCCGCCGAGGACGTCCAGCGCATGGCCGTTCTTCTCGAACTTGTAGCCGGCCGTCGTCTCCCACGAGAACGAATTCTCGTCCCAGTCGGCGCGGTATGCCTCGCCGCCTTCGTTTTCGCTCTTCATGGGCAGCGTGCCCGGATAGTAACGGTACGTGTGACGCTGGTAGAGGTAGTAGGAGAAGGTGCTGTTGATCGTGAAGTTCTTGATCGGTTCCAGTTTGAGCGAGAAGTTGTGGTTGCTCGAATGACGTTCGAGGTAATGGGTGTTCTGGTCGATCAACGCACGCGGCGTATTGATTTTCTGTCCGTTGTAGTACAGCGGGTTGTATGTGTCCGTCGGTTTGAGCAGCGGTGACAGGTATTGGGCGCCGCTCCACCAGTTGGTGCCGCCTATCGTGGCCTTGTTCTGGTCGTTGTGCCTCCATGTATAAGACCCCGTGTAACCGACTTTCAGCCATTTGAACAGCTGGCGTTCGAGGTTGATACGCCCCGTGAAGCGCTTCTGGCCGCTGTCGTCGATGATGCCCTGCGTATCGTTGTAGGAGAACGAAGAGTAGTACGAGGCTTTCTCGTTGGTGCCCGAGAGCGAGAGCGCGTAATTCGAATAGATGGCCGTGCGGGTGATCTCCTTGATCCAGTCGGTTCCCTCGCCCAGCGAGAGCGGGTCGGGGTACACCGAGCCGGAGAGCGGCGTATCGGCGCCGATGTCGGGATGGTTGGCGTCGGAGCCGAACGAGGCGTAGTCGTTGCGGTATTGTGCGAATTCCGCCGCATTCATGATGTCGAGGTGGCGGGGCAGCTGCGAGAAGCCGATGTCGGTCTTGAACGTGATGTTCGGCTTGCCCGTCGTGCCGAGTCCCCGTTTGGTGGTGATGAGGATGACGCCGTTGGCGCCGCGTGAACCGTAGATGGCCGTCGACGAGGCGTCTTTCAGCACGGAGATGGAAGCGATGTCGTCGGAGTTGATGTCGTTCAGGTCGTGGATGGCGTCCATCACGCCGTCGACGACGATCAGCGGTTCGTTCGAGGCGTTGATCGAACGCGTGCCGCGGATACGGATGGTCGTGGTGGCGCCCGGTTCGCCGGTGGTCGACATGAAGTCGGCGCCGGCGATACGTCCCTGCAATGCGTTGTCGACCGAGAGCGTGGGCAGGTCCTTGATGTCGTTCATCTTGACCGTAGAGACCGAACCGGTCAGGTCTTTCTTGGCCACTTGGCCGTAGCCGATGACCACCACTTCTTCGATGTCGGTGGAGGCGTCCTTTTCCAGCCGGATGTTGAATTTCGTGCGGCTGCCCACCTTCGTCGTCTGTGACGTGTAGCCGAGGTAGGAGAATGTCAGCGAATCGGAGGGTTTGACTTTGAGTGTGAATTTACCTTTGGTGTCGGTCGTCGTGCCCTGCACTCCGCCAGCGACGACCACTGTGGCTCCGACCAGCGGATTGCCTTCGGAGTCGAAGATGATGCCGTGAACCGCCTGCGGCTGTTCCTGAGCCTTCGCCGGTGCCGTGTATGCTGCGAGCATTATCAGAATCGCCCCCAGCGACATCGCACGGGCGAAAACGCTCATTGTGTGAAGAAATTTGTTCATTTCAGGTTGTTTTAGGTGATACGACTTGTTCCGGCCTGCTTACTCCTGACCCTCCTCGAGAGGCGCTCCGAGGATTATGTCCTTGCCGCTGCCGTTGTTTTCGGTAAAGTAATTCTCTTCGTCCGCTTCGAGGCGGCGGATGTAGAAATTGTCGAGGAAGATGCGGTTGTTGACCGGCGACGTCTGGGTGAACGAGCCGCAGCTGATGCGGATGCGCGTGTTGACCGTAATCGGATTGAGCTGCGTTCCGACCACGAAGACCAGCAGGTCGCTTCCCTCCCACATGTTCTCGGGGAACTCGTCGCTCCGGGGGTCGTAGTAGGCGGCTTCGAGCTCGATCGAGGTCTTGCCCGTGTCGGCGAAATCGGCGATTACGCCCCCGTCGAGTACCTCGACCTTGATTTTGTTGTCGTCCTTGGCTTCGGTGTAGAAGTCGGTATACGCCACAGCGCGGAACGAGACCATGAGCATCGAGTCGCTGCGCAGCGTGTTGGTGTAGGGCGAAATCAGGTCGGCGCCGTGTCCTTCGTCGTCGCCCAATTTCAGATAGCCGTTCTTGCCGTAGCAGTGGGCGTGCTCCTCGCCGTCGATTGTCGTGGAGGAGAAGCCGTAATCCTTCTGGGCGGTCGTCCAGTCGTCGATGGGCGTCTCGTCGTCCGTGAAGCGGGGATCGGTTTTGCCGTACTTCATGGAGGAGAAATCGTTGCTCACGCGAGCTGTCGAACCTTGGTGTACGGGCACTATGCGGTTGTAGTTCAGCGTCCCGTCGGTCGCCGCCAGAATCAGCATACCCGTGCGCCGCGTGTAGTAACAGCCCGTTTCGACACGCCGCTGGACGTCGAGGGTCACTATGCGGCACCCCGTCAGCGGGTCGACCGCAGTGTCGTCCAGGACTGCCGCCCAGGGCATGTCGGCGTCGTCCTCCCACGAGGCGACGAAGTCGACGTTCGCCTCCGCATAGATTTTCGCCTGCCCGCCCTGCACGCCGACGTATACGGCGTCGACCGGCTTCTTTTCGATCGGGTCCGCGTAGACCGCGATCGACTCGCTGCGGTCGGAGTTCGAGTGCGTTTCGCACGACACGCAGGCCGCCGTCAGGCACGCGATTCCGATCGCTCCCCGCAGCAAGCGGGCGAGACTTTCCGTCAGAAATGTTTTTCTCATAAGTCGATAAGGTTAACAGTAGTAGTATTGGTTTCAGGTCGGAGATTCGTTCCCAACGGTCATTTCAACTCGAAATCCACCAAAATCGGACGATGGTCCGAGGGGTCGTAGAAGTTGGACACGTAGGGACTCTTGGTTGCCGTCGTCCACTTGTCGATGACGATCAGCGCGTTCGCGACACGTCCGTACATCGAGGGCGAGGCGTACATGAAGTCGATGCGGGCATTGCCGTAGGTCGACGAGATGAAGCGTCCCGGGTTGCGCTCGGCGATGATGTCCACCAAATCGGTATTGTTGCGGATGTGATCGTGAACCAGCAGACGGGTGTCGTTCTCGGGATAGTTGTAGAACCAGTTGTCGACGCGGGAACGGGCGTTGAAGTCGCCCATCATCAGCCAATCCTCCTGTGCGGCGTAGGTCGGATCGTTGACCGTCTTGTCGCAGATGTACCCGATTTCGAACGCACGGTACTTGTCGCCTTCGTTGTTGGCGGCGCTCGCCGCCTGATTTGCCGAGCCGGTGACGCCGAAGGCGTAGGCCTGCGGCCACGTGTGGAGCGTCACGACATTGATTTTATGGCCCTTCACGGTGACCTGCTGGATGGCGGCGCCGTGCGAAACTGGTTTTCCCGCCTGCTCCGTATCCGTGATTTTGAGCAGCGTCTCGATCGGATATTTCGAGGTGATGGTCTGCGGATAATTGTCGCGCCAGCCGCCGACGGCCGTATACGAGTGGCCGTAGCGCGCTGCCAGTGCCGGCCAGCCGTCGGGCAGGAACTTGTCGGATGCGGGCGCTCCTGCATTGGTGTTGTCCTTGTAGATGGTCGCCGATTCGCACCATACGCACACGTCGGGGTCGTACTTCTTCACCCAAGCCGTGAAGTTGTCGTAATCGTTGGCCTGATCCGACCACATGCCGTTTTGAATATTCCAGTAGAGCACGCGCAGAATGTTCTCGCCCCGCTCCGCTTCGCCGAGCGAACGCACCTCGATGTTGTCGAGATAGAAGCCATGGACGCCGCTGCTTGTGTCGTTGCCCGCCCAGTAGAGCATCGTGCCGTCGGTCGCGTTCTCCACGACGACCTCCACGCGGTGCCACTCCTTGACGGCCGACTCGCTCGACGGGAGCGTCACGTAGTTTTTCTCGACGATGTATTTTCCCGTTGCACCCGAGTAGCCCGAATTCTCGTCGGTCAGCGTGACGGAGTGCCCGTCGACGGTCGCCGAGGCGATCATTCCTCCGTTGAGGACTTGGAACAGCAGGACGTCCGTCGAACCGTACTGGTAGCAGAAGTCGAATGCGACGCGCACGGAGCTGATGCCCTCTATGGCTTGAAGCGCGGCGGTCTGGAAGATGCCGCGGCCCGTGTTCCCCGTGCCGCAGGCGAGATAACCCTGATACTCCTGACAGCGGAACATGAAGGTGTAGTCGGCGATGTTGCGGCTGGCCACGTAGGAGTCGGACATTTGATGCGACGTGCCGACCGTCTTGCCGTTGACTTCATCCCACGTATTCGACTGGATGAAGGCCGACCCGGGGTTGTTGTAGGCGACCCGTTCGAAGGCGTCCGCATAACCGTCGCGGTCCGTTCCCGAGTCCGTCGTAACGGTTTCGGCCGTCGGGGCGTAGCCCGACGCCTCCTGTCCGCCCATGATGTCGCCGCCCCAGACGAAGTTGTCGAAACCTTCGTAGAAGACGAGGTCGGCGTCGGGCGTATAGGCCAGATCGACGGTGTATACTTCGCCTGCGGCAAGTTGCAGGGGCGCCAGCGTATGTTTCATGGCGCGGTGCTCCGCGTCGCCGACGGTAATCTCCAACCCCGTCGGATAGTCGCCCGGTGCCAGCATGATGTGGAAATGTTTCGGCGTTCCCTTGTCCAGCGCCACGCAGCGGCCGTCGTCGGTGCAGTTGAGCACGGCGAAGTCGACGCCTTCGGTCATCGAGAAGCCCCCGCGGGAGGGGAGGTAGTTGGCGAATCCGGCCACGATTTCTTCGTCGGGCGACGCGACCTTCACCGAAGCGATTTCGGCCGATCCCGTCAGCGCCACGTCCAGCACGGCGAAAGCGTCGTCGAAAATCAGCTTGTTGCCGTTTTCTTTGGTGTACGAACCGTACATCGGGTACGATTGCAGCGCTTGGGCGGTCGTCGTCCAGAACTGCGAGTAGGGGAGTTTCACATCGGTGTAGACCGAGGTGTCATACCAGCTGCCGGACTCCGTAGTGGTCAGTGTGGCGTTGTAGGTGCCGGCGTTCGATGCCGCGACGTCGATATAGCGGCGGTCGTTCTCGTCGGTCGCAATCGCATAGGGCTTGCCGTTGACCGTTACCTTCGACTCATTCCATACCCGCTCGCCGACGCCCATCGGCCGGCGGATACCGTTTTCCGACTCGGACAGGTAGAAACGCACTTTGCCGTCCACCACCTCGATGTCCTCGTATTCGTCGCCGTCCGGTCGGTCGGGACGGTCGGGGTCGTCGATTTCTTTTTCACCGTTGCCGCACCCCAGACAGCAACAGCAGATCAGCAATACTGTCGTTTTGCTGAAAGAGTTTAAGGTTCTTAGTAGATTTTGAAGCATAGTATATGGGATTTAGGAATTCTGCGGGGACAGGATGCGGCCGGAAACGGAATGCAAAAAGAGGAGCGCACATTGCAGAAAACAATGTGCGCACGTGTAATCGTACGTGTGTTAGTGGGTTACGATCTAAATACCGATGGGGGGGGGAATTATTCCCTCGCTACGGCGCGTAGAAGCGTGCCGCATCCTGCGAGCGAAGATCGTATAGACGATGGTCGAGGTTCCCATCCGGTTCGGTTTTGGTCGGTAGTGGTCGGGTCGCTTCTCCATTAAGGGAAGCATTTAGACAAAAATAAATAAAAAATTTCAATTTGCAAAGTACGGAACGAATAAATTTTCATGCGGTTGGTTGTCGTTTTTGGTATTTTCGTTTCATCCGGCCGGAGTTTTTCTGCGCATGAAATCGCGGGATATTGTTCCGGAGCGGGGCGTGCGGGGATTGCTGCCGGAGCTGGAATTGCTCCGTACGGAAGGTTCCGGGGGGGGGCGGCGGCATGAAGGTCTCGGGGCGCTGTTGAGCGTATCGCCGTATGCCGGTGTCCGACCGAGAGGCGAAACCCTTTGATTTCCGGCTCGATTTCTGACTCGTCCCGCGACGCCGGCGTCGTCGTTCTCTTCGGTGACTCGTGTAAGTTGCGATACCTTTTTCTGCCGAAGATAAATCTCCGACATTCGTGCGAATGATATTGCGGAGTCATTGGCTTCCGTATTGCAATCGTCCCGTTTTGCGAACGGCACTACCCCCCCCTCCGAGGAGAAGGGGTCGTTGTCCGAGGTGTCTGCTCGAAATGGCGATATCGGTATTTGTCCGTCCGAATACTCCTGTTCGTTTTGTTTTGCATGTTCCGCTCGTTCCGCCGCTGCGGTCGGTGTCGCGCATTTTTTTGCGAGTGCAGGCTGCGTCGGATAGCGGCGAACCTCCGGTGCAGCCGGCGATGCCGAGGCTGAATACCTATTTTAAAATGAGTCTTATCGTTATATTTGAAGAATCTTCGCCAATTGTGGAACCACAAGGGGAGGGCGAAGTGTTCAATATTGTAGTTTTTGGTGGTCTCGCATGTACTTGCGGCCGCGGATAAAGCCCATGGCAGTGAGTCGTTATCCGCATCGTTTTCGAATCTTCATCCCGACCGTCGTTAGTTGTCCCGGCCTGCCGCAATCCATCCGGCAGGTCGCTTCCCCCCCCCTGCATAAGATACTGCGACGCGATTACAACTCATATAACCGCGGACCCGATAAAATTCATTATCCGCCTGTTCGGAGCGACTGTATAAGCCCGAATGCGGCAACTAACCGACACCCAAATACTTAACGGCTAATATCGAAATTTTCGGATAGCGACCATTTATGTACCACTTGTGTACCACCGCCATTTTCCCGACCATACGGCATAAAAGAAAAATCCTCGATATTCGACTGAATATCAAGGATTCTCGGTTAGTCGGGGTGACAAGATTCGAACTTGCGACAACACGCCCCCCAGACGTGTACTCTAACCGGGCTGAGCTACACCCCGATGGCGTATGGTGCAAACCCTCGGTCGGTTTTGCGGTGCAAAGATAATTATTTTCTGAAATATTTACTACTTTTGTCCGAATAATTTTCGTAAAAAGTGAAATCCGCCCTCGAAATCCGCCGAGGAATTCTTTTCGGCCTCCTTGCGATCGTCGTCGTCGTGCTCTTCGCCTTCGATCTCGCATCGGGATCGGTCGGCGTGGGCGGCCGCGAGGTGTGGGCCTTGCTGACGGGCGGGCCGTGCGATCCCATGGCGCGCGACATCATTCTGAAAATCCGGTTGATAAAGGCAGTCGTCGCCGTACTGGCGGGTTTTTCGCTTGCGGCCAGCGGCCTGTTGATGCAGACGTTGTTCCGCAATCCGCTGGCGGGCCCTTTCGTGCTGGGTATCAGTTCGGGCGCGAGTCTCGGCGTGGCATTGTTTCTGTTGGGGGCGCCGCTGCTGGGCATCGCAGGGCATTCGTTGCTGGCCAGCGTCGGTACGGCGGGCGCCGCATGGATCGGGTCGGCGCTCATCCTGTTGTTGATCATGGCTGTCAGCCGCCGTATCAAGGACATCATGGTAATTCTGATTCTGGGAATGATGTTCGGATCGGCCGTCGGGGCGCTCGTCGAGATTCTCCAATACATGAGCAACGAGGCGGCTCTCAAATCGTTCGTCGTCTGGACGATGGGATCGCTCGGCGATGTGACGATCCCGCAGCTGACGCTGCTCGTGCCGGCCGTGGCGGTCGGTACGGGATTGACGTTCGCCGTTCTCAAACCGTTGAATCTGCTGCTGCTGGGCGAGCGCTACGCCCGCACGATGGGGCTGAATGTCGGCCGTACACGCACGTTGATCTTTCTGGCCACGACGTTGCTGTCGGGTACCGTGACCGCCTTCTGCGGCCCGATCGGTTTCGTGGGGCTGGCCGTGCCGCACCTGGCGCGGATGCTCTTCGCCAGCGCCGACCACCGCGTGCTCATGCCCGCCTCGATGCTGCTCGGTGCGGCGATGCTGCTCGTCTGCGATCTCTGTTCGAAACAGCTGGCGCTGCCGGTCAATACGCTGACGGCGCTCATGGGCATTCCGATCGTGGTGTGGGTGGTGGTGCGTAATAAGAATATCGTATGACACACGTCGAATTGCAGCATATCACTATCGGCTACGGGCACCGGGTGCTGCTCGAAGATGTTTCGGCGGCTATCGGCGGCGGACGGCTCGTCGCGTTGCTGGGACGCAACGGCACGGGAAAAAGTACGCTGCTGCGTGCGGTCGCGGGGCTCGAGGCGCCGCTGTCGGGCGGGATACGGCTCTGCGGACGCCTGCTGAGTGCGACGCCGGCGCACGAGCTCGCGCAGGTCGTGAGTTTCGTCACCACCGAGAAGGTGCGCATCGCCAACCTCGCCAGCCGCGACGTGGTAGGGTTGGGGCGGGCTCCCTATACCGACTGGCTGGGGCGTCTGCGGCCCGGAGACCGTGCGGTCGTCGACCGTGCCTTGAATCTGGTGGGGATGGGCGGTTTCGCCGACAAGCCGATGGATCGCCTGTCGGACGGCGAGGCGCAGCGCGTGATGATCGCGCGTGCGCTTGCGCAGGACACGCCGGTGATCTTGCTCGACGAGCCGACGGCTTTTCTCGACATGCCCAATCGCTACGAGTTGTGTACGCTGCTGCGTCGGCTGGCGCATGACGAGGGGAAGTGCATCTTCTTTTCGACGCACGAACTGGACATCGCGCTGACGCTGTGCGACGCCGTCGCGCTGATCGATCCGCCGCGGCTGCATCTCCTGCCTACCGACGAAATGATTCGCAGCGGCCATATCGAACGGCTTTTCGACAACGGGACGGTGGCCTTCGATGCCTCGACGCGCACGGTAACGGTGCGGAGGTGACTGCGGAATAGATTGCGTTTGTTCTTGCAGTGCGTTGATTATCGGGAGATTGCAGTTTAAAATGCGTTTATTTCGCAATTTTTTTATTCCATTTTTTGTTTCGATCGCTTTTTTGCTTATCTTTGCACCGCTAAAGTACGCTGCGAGGCGGAAATAGCGGTGAGTAGGCCCATTCGTCTATCGGTTAGGACGCAAGATTTTCATTCTTGAAAGAGCAGTTCGATTCTGCTATGGGCTACAAACGAGAGGCCGCGGGGCTGCCGGCGCCGGAAGCGGGACGGAACAGAAGTTTCGCCCAGTACGGATCGGCGAGGAGGGCGGCTTTCACGGGTGATACGTTGCAGGAGCGGGTTTTAGCGACCTATCCGAGGGCGGCTACGGCCGTTTTGCTTATTGACGAAAAGTGAAATAAAATAAAAAAACGAAATTATGGCAAACCATAAGTCATCCAAGAAGCGGATTCGCCAGACCGTTACCAAACGTGCGCACAACCGTCTCTATCACAAGACGGCGCGCAATGCGGTGAAGGCGCTGCGCAATACCAGCGAGAAGAGCGCTGCCGAAGCGTTGCTGCCCAAGGTAACGTCGATGCTGGACAAGTTGGCCAAGCACAACATCATCCACAAGAACAAGGCCGGTAACTTGAAAGGCGCGCTCCAATTGCACGTCAACGTGCTCTAAGCCGGATCGGGCGGGATACGCCGCGGAAAAGAAAACGGGAATCGTTTCATAGGAAACGGTTCCCGTTGTTTATCGGGGGGGGCCGTGTGCTCCTTTCGGTATGTCTGTTGCCCTTCGGGATGTCGGGGGGGGGCGTCGTGCCGGTCGGAACGGAGCGGGACGGGCGGAAATCTCCTGCTTGAACGAACTTTTCGGGAATTCACGGAGCAACGTGCCGTGCAGGCCAGGTTTCGGCCTTGCGAAACCCCACAATCCGGCTTGAAATATTGCGGACCTTTGCGCCGTGCGGGTTGAAGTCTCCGCCTGCGGAGGCCCGCCACCGTGGGCGTGTCCCACGGCCTTCGGCCCGCAGATACGACGCAGCCGATCTTGACGTCGGAATTCTTTCCGGAGAATCGATTTCTTCTGTCGTGCATTTTCTTTCTTCTTGTGCTTTTGTCTTGATCCAAAAGCACCAAAAGATCAAGCACGGCGAAAAGCAGCGGGTGACGACACCTGCGCTCAGTGAGAACCTCCGTCCGATCCCGACGAAGGTGCCCTGCGGACACTTTTGGCGCCACCTTTCGGTGACAAAAGGTGGTAAATCCGCTCCTCGCAGGAGACGCCCAATCGGAGGTGCGGGATGCTTCCGGATATACATTCAGGATGTTTCCGACGCTTTCACACTCCGATTCTGCTAAAACTAACGATTGTAAAAGATTCGCTCTTCGACTGCGGCCGGAGAGCGGCAGCCCGCAGCCGCTCCATGCGGAGGGCTGCATCGTTCCGCCACAGGCGGTCGAAGCATTCTCCGCCGGCCGCAGGCCGACAGACGATAATACAACTACATATTCCCGACGGCCTGCAATCGGCCCTCGCGTCGGAATCCTCTCGGATTTCCTCCTCGGGATGGCGGGCCGATTGTAAAAACTCGTTCGTATCGTAAATCGGAACCGCCGCCCCGAGAGGGGCGGCGGTTTCATTATCCGGCAGCGATCGGACTATCCGATCAACTCGGTATATTGCTCGGCCGTGAGCAGCGTATCGTACTCGGCGGGATCGCTCACCCGCACCTTTACGAGCCAGCCTTCGCCGTAGGGATCCTTGTTGACGATCGAAGGATCGGCGTCGACGGCTGCATTGAATTCGACGATCTCGCCCGATACGGGGAGGAATGCGTCCGACACGGTCTTCACCGCCTCGATCGTACCGAAAACCTCGCCTGCCGCGACGGTCTCGCCCTCGGTGGGCACATCGACGAAGACGATGTCGCCCAACTGGCTCTGCGCGAAATCCGTAATGCCGACGTAGGCCGTGTCTCCCTCCATACGGCACCACTCGTGGTCGTTGGAGTACTTCAAATTGGAAGGAACATTCATATTTTATCTTTTTTGCATGGAACTATCCGTTTCCGTCGCGGCGGTGCGATCCCGGAGGCCGTTCCGCCGGTCGCGCCGTTCCGGCCTTCTGTCCGGCAGGATGATCCGCGTCCCGAATTCCTGCGGCTTGAAGCGCCGGCGACACAAAGATACGTCTTATTTTTTCATTCCCAACTCCTCCGGCGATTTTTTCACCTCGAACTCGATCTCCCTGAAAAGATAGTCGTGCAACGTGCCGTCGGGGTGTTCGACCTGCAACGCGCCCCCTGCGCGGACACCGCGGATCACGCCCGTGAAACGGGTTCCGTCGGGCAGCCGGAAGGCCTGCGGAGCGTCGATCCGGTACATGCGGCGGCGATACTCCTCCGCAAGCGGCGCCCTGTCGCCCGCTTCGAGCGCGGCATACCGTCGCATGAGTGCGGCGTGGAACCGGTCGAGCACCTCTTCTCGGTCGAACGTGCGTCCCGCTTCGAGCGCCATCGAGGTGGGATTGGGCAGCGCGGGATCGAACTCCGTCTGGTTGACGTTGATGCCGATGCCGGCCACCGTGCGGGCGAGCCGCCCGCCTGCGAGGTGATGCTCAATGAGGATACCCACCAGTTTGCGATCGCCGGCGTAGATGTCGTTCGTCCATTTGATGCGGGCATCGATTCCGCAGGTGCCGAGGGTGTCGACCAGCGCGAGCGCCACGGCCTGCGAGAGCAGGAACTGCTCGCCTGCGGGAAGGAACGTCGGACAGAGCACGACCGAAAAGAGAAGGTTCACCCCTTCGGGACTCGTCCATGTATGTCCCCGCTGCCCGCGTCCCGCCGTCTGCCGTTCGGCGCAGATCACGTCGCCGTGGCCGTAACGCTCCTCGCACGCGAGGTCGTTGGTCGAAGTCGTCTCCGCAATATGATAGATCATGGCGAAATTGAGAATTTATCCGTTCGTTCTTAGGCCTGGCCGGGGAGAAACACGCCTCCCTTTACACCGCAACGCCGAAATCGCGCAGCGCGTCGTTGAGCGAGGTCTTCTTGTCGGTCGACTCCTTGCGACGCCCGATGATGAGCGCGCAGGCCACGCTGTACTCTCCGGCCGGAAACTTCTTGGCGTAGCTTCCCGGAATTACGACCGAACGCGGCGGAACGTAGCCCCGGTATTCGACCGGTTCGGCCCCCGTGACGTCGATGATGTGCGTCGAACCGGTGATGACCGTGTTCGAGCCGAGCACCGCCTCGCGGCAGACGTGCGCCCCCTCGACCACGATCGCGCGTGAACCGACGAAACAGTTGTCCTCGATGATGACGGGCGCTGCCTGCACGGGTTCGAGCACGCCGCCGATCCCCACGCCGCCCGAGAGGTGGACGTGGCTCCCGATTTGGGCGCACGACCCGACGGTGGCCCACGTGTCGACCATCGTCCCTTCGCCCACGTAGGCGCCGATATTGACGTACGAGGGCATGAGAATGGCTCCCGGGGCGATATAGGCGCCGTAACGGGCTACTGCATGGGGCACAGCGCGCACGCCCAGCCGGTCGTAGTCGCGTTTGATGTCCATCTTGTCGTACCATTCCAGCTCGCCGGCGCGCAGAATGCGCATCTTCTGGATCGGGAAATAGAGGATCACGGCCTTCTTGACCCACTCGTTGACCTGCCACTGGCTGCGCGCGAGGTCGACGGGTTCGGCCGTGCGCAGAAGCCCCTTGTCGATGAGTTCCACCACCTCGCGGATGGCGGCTTTGGTCGTATCGTCCTGCAACAGGGTGCGGTCGTCCCACGCCCGTTCGACGGTTGTTCGGAGTTCGTCGTACATAATCTTTACCGTTTTTATGACAGCCAAAGTTACGCAAATCTTCTCTCTTTTCCTACTCTTTGGCTCCGCCTTGAATGCTTTGTTACGGCAGAATAGGACGAACGGTTGCTTCTGCGCTCGACTTTTCGTATCTTCGGCCGATGCCGAAGATACCCGCGTTCGGCAATGTTCAAATAAATTTGACATTGCCCCCGCTTATTCGTATTTTTGGCTGCGCCTTAGATACTCCCGCTCGGCATAATCAAGCTGACGCTTGCTTCTGCCCTCAACTTTTCGTATCTTTGTCCGCATAAACGCCGGTCGAAGCGAGACGTTCGTCCGTAGCCCGCACGATTGCGGTAGCGGCGAGACACCCTCTCCGTCCGGCGGCAACAATACAAAAGCAGACCGATGAGACGATTCGTATGGACGGCGGCGACCCTCGCAGTGGTCGCGTTGATGCCCGGTTGTAACAGAAAGATGAAAATAAGCCATTTACCCTATCCCGACACGCGGCGCGACACGACCGTCGTCGACGACTACCACGGTACGCGCGTCGCCGATCCCTACCGCTGGCTGGAAGACGACAATTCGGCCGAGACGGCCGCATGGGTCGAGGCCGAAAACGCCGTCACGCGCGACTACCTCGACCGGCTCCCTGCCCGTCAGGCCATTTACGACCGGTTGACGGCGCTCTACGACTATCCGAAGGAGGGCGCGCCCGAGCGGCACGGCGACTATTACTACTATTTCCTCAACGACGGCCTTCAAAACCAGTCGGCGCTGTGGCGCAAGCGCTCGCTCACGGCTCAGGGCGAACTGTTCCTCGATCCGAATACCCTTTCGGCCGACGGTACGACGGCGCTCGTCGACGTCTCGTTCTCCGACGACGGCCGTTGGTGCGCGTATGCCGCCGCCGAAGCCGGTTCGGATTGGGTGCGGATACATGTCGTGGATACCGCGACGGGTCAGTTGACGCAGGATGTGATCGAATGGGTGAAGTTCTCCGGCGCGACATGGGCCCCCGACTCCGAAGGGTTCTATTACAGCGCCTACGACGCGCCGAAGGCGAACGTCTATTCGTCGAAGAACGAATGCCAGAAGGTCTATTACCACCGTCTGGGTACGGCGCAGGCCGACGACATTCTCATATACGGCGATCCGGAGCATCCGCTGCGCTATTTCAGCGGCTGGGAGAGCGACGACGGCCGCTGGCTTTTCGTCCTCGCGTCGGAAGGTACGTCGGGCAGTGAAGTTCTCTTCCGGCCGGCGGACAAGGAGGAGCCGTTCCGTACGTTGCTGGCCGGCTTCGCCAACGACTATGCGCCCGTCGAGTGCCGCGACGACAAACTCTATGTCGTGACCAACGACAGTGCGGCCAACTATCGGCTGGCGCGCATCGATCTGCTCGAACCCCGGGGGTTGGAGACCGTCATCGCGGAGCACCCCGACGATCTGCTCGAAGCGGTCGCTCCGGGCGGGGGATACCTGTGGGTGAAATACCTCCGGAACGCGCAGAACAAGATCTACAAATACGATTACGAGGGCAACCGGCAGGCCGACGTGCCGCTGCCGGCCATCGGTTCGGTGCCGAGTTTCGGCTGCAAGGACAGGGAGCAGGAGATTTTCTTCTCGCTCAACACCTTCACCGCGCCTCCGACCGTCTACCGCTACGACATCCCCACGGGCCGCACTACCTGCTACCATACGCCGCAGGTGGCCTACGATGCGGCGCAGTACACTACCGAACAGCTCTTCTTCGAATCCTCCGACGGCGAGCACGTGCCGATGTTCGTCTCGCATCGCCGGGGGCTGCGGCTCGACGGCAGCAATCCCTGTTACCTCTACGGCTACGGCGGTTTCCAGATCAATATCACCCCTGCGTTCAAGCCCGAGCACATCCTCTTCATGGAGCAGGGCGGCGTGGTGGTGAACGTCAACCTGCGCGGCGGTTCGGAATACGGCGAGCGGTGGCACAAGGCTGGTATGCTCGACCGCAAGCAGCAGGTCTTCGACGATTTCATCGCGGCGGCCGAATTCCTCATCACCGAGAAGTATACCTCGCGCGAAAAGCTGGCCATCGCCGGCGGCTCGAACGGCGGATTGCTGGTGGGCGCCTGCGAAGTGCAGCGCCCCGACCTGTTCGCCGTCTGCCTGCCTGCGGTCGGCGTGATGGACATGTTGCGCTACCACCTTTTCACCATCGGCTGGGGCTGGGCGACCGAATACGGTACGAGCGACGATGCGGCGCAGTTCCGCACGCTCTACGCCTACTCGCCGCTGCACAACATCCGCGAAGGCGTCTGCTACCCCGCGACGCTCGTCACGACGGGCGACCACGACGATCGTGTGGTGCCGGCGCATTCGTTCAAATTCGCTGCGACGCTCCAATATGCGCAGGCGTGCGATGCTCCGGTGCTGATCCGCATCGAACGGAATGCCGGCCACGGCGCGGGCAAACCGCTCTCGAAGCGTATCGCCGAATCGGCCGACAGCTACGCTTTCCTGTTCTACAATACGGGGACGACGTACGGACAATCGGCGCCGGAGAATTGAAGATCGGCGAAGGTCGATTGACCGCCCCTGCTCGTGCTGTACCGGAGCGGGTATCGAACCGTGGATAGTAGGGGCGGATAATTTAATAAAATAAAAGGTGCGAACTCCGGAAAGGGGCGCAGTGGTTATGTGCAGCTGGACAGCACGACGGCTCGAATAAGGTAAAACGGGAAACAAGGGTAAGGTACTTTTAAAGAGTAGGAGAGCGTCGGGGTACCTGTCGGCTGACTGTCGAGGTGCAGGATGAAACAGGTGAAGGCCGATACGGCGTAAGCCCCTCCCTTTATCAAAGGGAGGGGACAGAGGGGAGGGAATGTCCGTATCCGCGCAGCGGCCATGCGCAGTGGAGCAGCACGACGGCTCGAATAAGGAAAAACGGGAAACAAGGATATGAAGGTCTATAAATTCGGCGGAGCATCGGTCCGCAATGCTGAGGGGGTGCGCAACCTGCGCAATATCATCGACGACGAACAGAACCTCTTCATCATCGTCTCGGCGATGGGCAAGACGACCAATGCGCTGGAACGGGTGTTCGAGGGGGTGCAGCGGGGCGACCGCGAAAAATCCGCTGCCGAGATCGCACGGTTGCGCGAATATCACGCCGCGATCATCGACGACCTCTGGCACGGCCCGACCCGTCTGGAACGGGTCGAGGCGTTGTTCGCCGAACTGGATCGCGTCGCCGCTGAGACGCAGTACCGTGCGGCCGACGCCGAGTTGTGGTACGACACGATCGTCGCCTTCGGCGAGCTGCTCTCGACGACCGTCGTCTCGGAGTACCTCGCCTCGGCGGGAGTGGCCAACCATTGGGTCGACATGCGCCGTGCACTGGTCACGCAGCAGCGCCACAAGGACGCTTCGGTCGATATCGACGCCTCGGCATTCCGTCTGCTGGCCGAAGTGGAAGGTGCCGCGGAGACGATCTTCGTGGGACAGGGCTTCATCGGCGGCGCGCCCGACGGGACGACTACGACGCTCGGCCGCGAGGGTTCGGACTACTCGGCGGCCGTGGTGGCCAATATTCTCGGCGCGGAGTCGATGTCGGTGTGGAAGGATGTCGACGGTGTGCTCAACGCCGACCCCAAGACCTTCCCCGACGCCGAGCAGATCAAGGAGTTGAACTACCTCGATACGATCGAACTGGCGTACAGCGGTGCGCAGATCATCCATCCCAAGACGATCAAGCCGTTGCAGAACAAGAATATCCCGCTCTACGTCCGCCCGTTCGGCGACAAGCGCAAGCCCGGAACGGTGATCCGCGGCACGTCGGCGCCCGTGACCGTCCCGATTCTGATTCTCAAAAAGGATCAGGTCTTCCTGACGGTGCGGTCGCGCGATTTTTCGTTCGTGCTGGAAGAGAAGTTCGCCACGATCTTCTCGCTGCTCGAACGCTACCGCATCAAGACCAATCTGATCCACAATTCGGCGGTCAATCTGGGGTTGTGCGTCGACAATTCGTGGCATATCGACGAAGCTGTGGCCGAATTCCGTGACGAGGGCTTCGACGTGATGAAGGTCGAGGATATGGAGCTGCTCACCATCCGGGGCTATACCGACGAGCTGCTGGCCAAGTACGGCTATACGCCGAAAGTCTTCGTCCGCCAGACGACCCAGTCCACCGCGCGCATCGTCCGCAAGAAGTAGGCGTCCGCAACCGTCGCGGGCGATCTCTGCGACCTGCGACTTCGTATATCCTGTTTGAGGTATCGCGGCGCCTTTGCGCCGCGCGGGCCGAAGCCTCCGCCCGCGGAGGCCCGCCGCTGTGGGCGTGTTCCGCAGACTTCGGCCCGCAGATACGATGCTGCCGATCTTCGCGTCGGAATTTTGGGAAAGTAGATAATCATCGTTGCGCGCAGCGCACCGCAGCTTCGCCTTGCGAAAAATCGGGAAGAAGAACGGGCGTCGGCGTAGCGGAGGTCGACGTCGGGCAGTTGCGCAAGACGCTCGTCGAATATGGGGCCGACCTCACGGCCTGAACCTGCATGACGGAAGAAGGCGGCCGTCCCGATCGTCGGGACGGCCGCCTTTTTCCGTAAGCTGCACCGTTCGCTACTTGATGCGCTCCACGTAGTCGCGGGTGCGGGTGTCGACGCGGATCTTGTCGCCGGTATTGATGAACAGCGGCACGCGCACCGTGGCGCCCGTGTTGACCGTTGCGGGTTTGAGCGAGTTGGTCGACGCCGTGTCGCCCTTGACGCCGGGTTCGGTGTAGGTCACCTCCATGTCTACGATAGGGGGGAGTTCGGCCGAGAGGACGGTCTCCTTCTCCGTGTGGAACATCACCTCGACGATCTGGCCGTCGGCCATCAGGTCGTAGTTGGTGATGAGCGCCTTGTCGATGTTGATCTCCTCGAAGGTTTCGGTGTGCATGAAGTGCGCCCCGAGGTCGTCCTCGTAGGTGAACTGGTAGGGACGGCGCTCCACGCGGACGAACTCCACCTTCGCACCTGCGGAGAAGGTGTTGTCGAGCACGCGGCCGTTTTCCAGATTCTTGAGCTTCGTGCGCACGAAAGCGGGACCTTTGCCGGGCTTGACGTGCTGGAAATCGACGATCTGGAACGTCTTGCCCTCCAACTCGATGCAAGCACCGATTTTGATATCAGCGGTTGTTGCCATAAAAATATCGTTTTTGTTTACGTGATTGATCGATAGCGCACAAAATTACAAAAAAAATCGGAAATACAAGATTCCGGGCCGAAAGTTCCCTGCCGAAGGGGCGTGCGTCCGCGAGCGGAGACATCCGCCCGAACTGCCGGAGGGTTCGGTATCCGCCGCTCGTGCGGAGGGTTCGCTCCGTCGATTCGTATGGCTGCGACCGATGCCGGCCGTCTGCGGCCTAAGACTCCGCCCCCCATTCGTAATGCTCGGCTTCGGGGCAGACGAGCGCGACGATGCGTTCGGTGACCGTGGCGCAGAGCGATTCGATGTCGGCGGGGCGGGCGTAGAACGACGGTGCGGCGGGCAGCACGACGGCGCCGCACTCGGCCAGCGCCGTGAGGTTGCGCAGGTGGATGAGCGACAGGGGCGTCTCGCGCACGACCAGAATCAGCCGCCGCCGCTCTTTGAGCATGACGTCGGCCGCCCGTTCGATGAGCGTCTGCGACACGCCCGAAGCGATCCGGCCGGCCGTACCGACCGAACACGGCACGACGATCATCGCATCGTAGCGCGCCGAACCGCTGGCCGGCGGGGCGAACAGGTCGCGGTTGTCGTAACGGACGAACTTCGGATGGTCGGGCAGTGCGACGCCTTCGTGCGCCATGACCGTCGGCGCGACGTCGCTGTAAACGAGTGCTACGGATTCCACGCAGTCGAGTGCGGCGAGGCGCTCGGCGGTCTGGCGGGCGTAGACGGCGCCGCTGGCGGCGGTAACGGCAAGGATCAGTTTCATAGGCGGAGACAAAATTAACAAATACGCGGCGAATCCGGACACGATCGTCGCAAAAAGAATATTTTTTTATACATTTGCGGTATAATTTTAACGGTTAGTTAGTATATGAGATTCGAAAAACTTTTGCTGGCAGCGGCTGCCCTCTGCCTCGTCTGCATGGCGCCTGCGTGCAGCGACGACGATCCTGCGACCGATCCCGAACAGAACGAAACGCCCGGAACGCCGGGTGAGGGGGAGGGAGATGGAGATGACGACTCCGGAGAACCCGGGGAACCCGATACTCCCGACACACCCGCATTGACGGAGGGCGTGAGGGCCGAAGGATACTACAAGGGCGACTATCACGACGAAGGGACGGGCAACTATTGGATCAACTTCACCGTCGAAGACGAGAACGATCCCGGAGGCTACTATATCCTCTGCCTCGATTTCAACGGTTCGCTGGCGGCCGACCCCGATTTCGCGGCGCTGGACGTCAGAGACTATCCGATGAATGTCGGGAGTGGCTATCCGGCAGGAACGCTCAACGGCGACGGCGATACCTATCTGGCGCGCCACGACGACGAGGGCGATTTCACCTATTCCGAGGCGCAGAGCGGTTCGGCCAAGGTCGAGATGATCGAGGGCCTTTATAAAGTGACCTGCTCGCTTCTGCTCGAAAACGACGAAGTCTGCGACTTCGAATACTACGGGCCGCTGGCGTTCTACAACCGCACGCTGGACGGCAACATGAGCAATCTGACCGAGGACGTGGAGCTGACCTTCACGCAGGGTATGGCGATCTACTACGGCGACATCTACGAGATGGGTTCCGATGCGTGGAACGTCGTGCTGGCCGAGGCGGACTACGATCTGGACATCAACTACGGTCAGGGCGACGCCGTGCAGCTGGCGTTCAACGTCACGCACGGCGCCGGCGACTACATCCCCGACGGGCCTTATACGCTTCTCGACGCCAATACCGCCGAGGAACTGCCTGCGGGAACGATGATCGCCGGCATCTACGACGCCTCCTACGGCGGTTACTGGGGCTGCTGGTTCTATTCGGTGCGGCGCCAGGTCGAAGCGCGCCTCGTTTCGGGAATGGTCGACGTGAGCCGCGAGGGAGACATCTACACGCTGGAACTCAAACTCAAAGACGGTGCGGGGCGCAACGTGACGGCGACCTACACGGGCAAACTGACCTACTATTCGGGCGAATAACCCGTTGCGGCGATAATCCGTACGGGGCGTTCTCGCTTTGCGAGAACGCCCCCGTAATTTTCAGGATAGAGCGGGGGCTTCGCAGGGCGGGGACTTCCGCACGAGCGCTTCCCGGCGTCCGCCCGCAGCCTGACGGCGCGTGCAGCTTACAGGTCGATCGCCTTGCATTTGAGTCCCATGTCGCGGACGGCTTGAAGCGTGCGCGGCAGGGCGTAGCTCATGTTGCGGAACGACTTTTCGGAATCGTGGAAGACGACGATCGACCCGCCTTCGAGGTAGCGCGTAACGTTGCGCAGGCAGGTGCGGGGCGACAGCGCACGGTTGTAGTCGCGCGAGAGGACGTCCCACATCACCAGCTTGTAGCGTTTGGCCAGCGCACGCGCCTGTGCCGGCGTGATGCGGGCGTAGGGTGGGCGGAACAGTTCGGTGTGGAGCAGGTCGTTGGCGAAATCGACGTCTTCGATATAGCGTTCGAGGCTCATGCCCCATCCCTTCTGGTGGGAGTAGGTGTGGTTGCCGATGCGGTGGCCGGCGTCGAGGATGCGGCGGTAGAGGTCGGGATACATCTCCGCGTTCTTGCCCAGCACGAAGAAGGTCGCCTTGGCATCGTACTTGTCCAGCGTCGAGAGAATCCATTCGGTGATGCCGGGCGTGGGGCCGTCGTCGAAGGTGAGGTAGACGGCCGACCGGTCCTTCATCTCCCAGATGAGGTCGGGCATCAGCCAGCGGATGAATTTCGGCGGTTTGAGACGCATGTGCGGTTAGAAGACAATGACCGTGCAAATGTAGACAAAAAATACTATCTTTGCAAGGGCGGAAGCCCGCGTGCAGAGGCGGCGGCGCGGCCGGTCGTGCGGATCGCATCCGACGCCGTGCGGGACTTGCACCATCTTTGCAGCGAACGGATTTCCGTCTGGACGGGGCGGTCTCCGGCACCGGCGTCCGCACGTTCCTCGCACAAATAACGTATAGAACCGATGAAAGGAGTAGTAAAACTGGCCGTCGTGCTTGCCGTCGCAGCGTCGTGTTTCGGCTGCAAGGCGTTCCGCACGCTGGGCGAACAGCGCATCAACGCGCAGGGTGCGCCCTACGAACTGATCGTGGTCTGCGACCAGCCCGAATGGCAGGGTGCGCTGGGCGATACGCTGCGCAGCATTCTGACCGAACCCGTCGCGGGACTCAACCAGCGCGAACCGCTCTTCGACGTGCTGCGCGTGCTGCCGAGCGGATTCGAGAATCTCGTCACGCGTCACCGCAACGTATTGCAGGTACTCGTCGATGCGGAGGTCGAGGAGCCGGCAGCGGCCGTGCAGTACGACCTCTATGCCCAGCCGCAGATCGTCGTGACGTTGCAGGGGCCGACCCAGCAGTCGCTCGTCGACTACCTCGGCGCGCACCGCGAGGAGTTGCTCTACGTGCTGGAAAAGGCCGAACGCGACCGCACGATCGATTTCGGCCGCAAATTCCCCGACAAGTTTCTCGCGGGGCTGGTCAAGGAGCAGTTCGGCGTCGACTTCTCCGTGCCGCAGGGCTACAAGCTCCGTGCGAAGGGCGACGATTTCCTGTGGATCTCCTACGAATTTCCGCAGGCCAGCCAGGGATTTTTCATCTACTCCTACCCCTATACGGGCAAACAGGCGTTGACGGTCGAAGCGCTGACCGAGGCGCGCAACCGGTTCGCGGCTCGCATCCCCGGTCCGTCGGAAGGCTCCTACATGATTACGGCCGACGTCTACGAGCCCGACCTGCGCACCTTCCGGCTCGAAGGGCGGCTGTGGGTCGAGCTGCGCGGATTCTGGGACGTGAAGAACGACTTCATGGGCGGTCCGTTCGTGAGCTACACGACCGTCGATACGACTACGCAGCGCGTCTTCACGATCGACTGCTACGTCTATTCGCCCAAGAACCACAAGCGCAACTACATGCGCGAACTGGAACACCTGCTTTACCTGATCTCCGTGCCTGACAAGACGCCGGCGGACGAATAGCGCCGTTTTCGGAGCCGTCGTTTCCGCAGCCGGTGCGCGTCCGGACGACGATTCCCGATCGCCGCCCGCTCCGGTTCGTTCGGGGCCGGACAATTTTTCGTTTTGTTTTTCGTTAAATAATGCGTAACTTTGCACGACTGTGGAGTATTGCACGCGGAAACAAACCAAAGGATGAAAAAAATCTTATTCTACCTGCTCGGTATCGTGGCTTTGAGCGCCTCCCTGAGCGGGTGCAGCGGCATCAACCGCCTCATCAAGGGAGGCGATCCCGAAGCGATCTACGCCAAGGGCGTCGAGTTGTACGATGCCGGAAAATGGAGCAAGGCCATCACGCTTTTGCAGAACGTCGAAAACTACTACTCGGGAACCAGCAAGGCCGACACGCTTTCGTTCTACATCGCCCGCGCTCATTTCAAGAACCGCAGTTACGACACGGCCTCGGAGTTGTTCGACACCTATCGCCGCACCTTCGGCCGCAGTCCTTTCATCGAAGATGCCGAAGGGATGTACGCCATGTGCTTCTACTACCTCTCGCCGTCGCCCCAGCGCGACCAGACGGTCACCGGCCAGGCGATCGTCGCCATTTCGGAGTTCATGTCGCGTTATCCCGACAGCGAGAAGTACGGGCAGTTCGAGCAGATGCGTAACGAGTTGACGGGGCGGCTCCACGACAAGGAGTTCCTGAACGCCTACACCTACTACAAGATCGGCAAGCACAAGTCGGCGATCGTGGCATTGAAAAACGCCCTGCGGAAATATCCCGAGACGCCCCACCGCGAAGAGCTGATGTATCTGATCGTCGGTTCGGGTTACGAGCTGGCGCACAACTCGGTGCAGCGCAAGCAGACCGACCGTTATCTCTCGATGCTCGACTCCTATTATACCTTCATCGCCGAGTTCCCCGAATCGACCCACCGCAAGGAGGTCGACCGCATGGCCAAAGAGGCGAAGGATTATCTGGCTAAGAATCAAAAAAACGATACGCAAGATGGAAATTAAAAAGAACATCCCCAACAACACCATCACCCGCAAGCTGGTGGATCTGGATCGCGAAACGGGCAATATCTACGAAACGGTCAACATCATCGCCCGCCGCGCCAACCAGATCTCGGCCGAGTTGAAGACCGAGCTCAACCGCAAACTCGCCGAGTTCTCGACGACGACCGACACGTTGGAGGAGACCTTCGAGAACCGCGAGCAGATCGAAATCTCGCGCTACTACGAACGCCTGCCCAAGCCTGCGATCATCGCCACCGAGGAGTTCCTCGACGGCGAGCTTTTCTTCAAGGAGGGCGCGAAGACGGAGAACTGACCCGAAAGGGCGTAAGCCACCCGCTTCCATGTTGAAGGACAAACACATTCTACTGGGAATCACAGGCAGCATAGCGGCTTACAAGGCGGCTGTGCTGTGTCGTTTATTGAAGACGGCGGGCGCCGACGTGCGCGTGGTGATGACGCCTCTGGCCAAGCAGTTCATCACGCCGCTGACGATGGCCACGCTGTCGAAAAATCCCATTCTGGTCGACTTTTTCGACCCCGAAAACGGCGCGTGGAACTCCCACGTGGCGCTCGGCGAGTGGGCCGACTGTTACCTGATCGCGCCGGCCACGGCCAATACGCTGGCCAAAATGGCCCACGGCGTGGCCGACAACCTGCTGCTGACGACCTACCTCTCGTCGCGGGCGCCGGTGGTCGTCGCCCCGGCGATGGATCTGGATATGTACGCCCACGCTGCGACGCAGGCCAATCTCGACACGCTGCGCCGCACGGGCGTGCAGGTCGTCGAACCGGGCGACGGCGAACTGGCCAGCGGCCTGAGCGGCAAGGGCCGCATGGCCGAGCCGGCCGAGATCGTCGCCTTCGCGGAGCGGCTTCTCGCCGAAAAAAAAAAGACGCTGTGCGGTAAGCGCTTCGTCGTGACGGCGGGCGCGACGATCGAAGCGATCGATCCGGTGCGCTACATCAGCAACCACTCGTCGGGCAAGATGGGCTACGCCATTGCGGGCGAGCTGGCGGCACGCGGCGCCGAGGTCACCCTCGTCACGGGCCGCACGGCCCTGCCGACGCCCGCGGGCGTCACGCGCTGCGACGTGCTCTCGGCCGAGGAGATGTACCGTGCCGCGACTGCGGCCTTCGACCGTGCCGACGGCGCGGTGATGTGCGCCGCCGTGGCGGACTACACTCCCGAGACCTGTGCGGACCGCAAGTTGAAGAAAGGCGACGGCGAGCTGACGATCCGCCTGCGCCGCACGAAGGACATCGCTGCCGAACTGGGCAGCCGCAAGGGCGGCCGCGTGCTGGTGGGATTCGCGCTCGAAACCGACGACGAGGAGGCGCACGCCCGCGAGAAGCTCCGCCGGAAGCACTTCGACTTCGTCGTGCTCAATTCGCTGCGCGACGCCGGAGCGGGTTTCCGCGGCGATACCAACAAGGTGACCTTCGTCTCGGAGGCGGGCAACGAACCGCTGCCGCTGCTCGCCAAACGCGAGGTGGCCGCCCGCATCGCCGATAAAATCGAAACGTTGATAAACGAATAACGCCATGTTACGCCGTCTGTTGGTCAGCAACTACATCCTCATCGATTCGCTCGAAATCGAATTCGATCCCCGCCTGAACATCATCACGGGTGAGACGGGCGCCGGAAAGTCGATCCTGCTGGGGGCGCTGGGGCTGTTGCTGGGCAACAAGAACGAGGGTGCTGCGCTGCGCGACACGCAGCGCAACTGCGTGATCGAAGGGGTGTTCGACATCGCCGCCTACGGTCTGCGCCCCTTTTTCGAGGCCAACGACCTGGACTACGCCGACGAAGCCGTCGTGCGGCGCATCCTAACTCCTGCCGGCAAGAGCCGCGCCTACATCAACGACCTGCCGGTGCAGCTCGCACAGCTGCGCGAGTTCGGCAGCCGGCTCATCGACATCCATTCGCAGCATCAGAACCTGATCCTCGCCTCGGAGGAGTTCCGCACCGAAGCGCTCGACACCGTGGCCGGCAACGGCGAGCTGCGGGCGGCGTATCGCGCCAAATACGAGCGTTTGCAGGAGTTGCAGCGCACCTGCGCCCGCCTGCGTGCGGAGGCCGACGCGGCCCGGCGCGACGAAGAGTGGCTCCGCTACCAGTCGGAGGAGCTGACGGCTGCGCGCCTGCGTGCGGGCGAAGTCGCCGAACTGGAAGCGGAACAGGCCGTGCTGGCCAATGCTGATCGGATCGGCGAGGCGATCACGGCCGTGCGCAACGCCTTCGACGGGGACGAAATCGGGGTGCTGGCGCAGGTCAAGAACGCCGAGGTGGAGATCGGACGGCTGGGCGGGAGTTATCCCCACGCCGCAGACTTGTCCCGACGGCTGCGTTCGGCGCTCGAAGAGCTCAAAGACATCGCCGCGACGCTCGCCGAGGACGGCGAACGCATCGAGACCAACCCCGAACGGTTGCAGAAGGTGGACGACCGTCTCAATACGCTCTATTCGCTTTGCCAGAAGCACCGTGCGGCCGACGAGGGCGAACTGATTGCGCTCAGAGACCGCTATGCCGCACAGCTCGACGCCATTACGCACTCCGACGAGGAACTGGCCGCCTTGCAGGCCGAGATCGGAGCCGTCCGCAACGAGGCCGAATTGCTGGCCTCCGAGTTGCACCGCACGCGCGAACAGGCAGCTCCGGCCTTTGCCGGGCAGATCGTCGCCACGCTCGTGCGGCTGGGAATGCCCGACGCACGTTTCGAGGCGGCCGTCGTCGACTGCGGTGCGTTGACGGAGGGAGGCCGCGACCGTGTCGAATTCCGCTTCTCGGCGAACCGCACCACGCCGCCCGCCGCCGTCGAACGGATCGCATCGGGCGGCGAGCTGTCGCGTGTCATGCTGGCGCTCAAAGCGCTGCTGGCGCGGCGGATGCAGCTGCCGACCATTCTCTTCGACGAGATCGACACGGGCGTTTCGGGGCGCATCGCCGACGCGATGGGCGAGATCATCTGCACGCTGGCCGAAATGATGCAGGTCGTAGACATCACCCACTTGCCGCAGGTCGCCTCGAAGGGATCGACGCACTTCGTGGTTTACAAACGCGACGGCGAGACGCATATCGCCCGCCTGACTCCCGACGAACGGACGACCGAGATCGCCAAGATGCTTTCGGGCAGCGAAGTCACCGAGGCAGCGATGACGCAGGCGCGCATTCTGCTCGGCGGGAAATAATCCCCGTCGGTCGCTCCGGCCTTTGCAAAGTAAAGGCGTGATACCGTTGCGGTGTCACGCCTTTCGTTTGTCGGCCGGTTCGGCCGCTGTCACTGCACCGGCGGCAGCTCCACGCCTCGGCGGACGGGCGGCCCGATGGTGACGATGCTGTCGACGATGAATTTCGTAAAGCCCCGCCAGGGCAGCGCTCCGAAATACTCCTTATAGTGCAGTTCGAGCGTCCGGCCCCCTTGGAGCATCAGTTCCCGCGCAAGCGCAGGGTCTTCGACCGAGAACTCGAATTCGTAGGACTGGATCGATCCCGCCTCCTTGGAGCGGATGCCGGTCTGGATGAGTTTGCCTTCGTACGTCTTGAAAAGGACTCCCTTGTAGACGACATAGTTCAACTCGCCGCTCTTGACCCCTTCGCCGAAGACGAAGAAGAAGCGGAAATAGAAGAATACGGTCAATGCGATGACGGCCAGTACCGTCAGAAGTCCCAAATGTTTTTTCATAGTTCCGATCGTTCGCCCGCCGCACGGCAGGCAATCCCGCCGCAAAGATAGTGCAATTTGCAATTAAAATGAAGTGTCGGAAATTAAACTCTCTTCCGCTCGGCTGCGTGGGGCGGCGGCTTTCCGGCCGAAAGCCCGTTACCGGTTTTTGAGCAGCCACTCGGCGATCTGCACGGCGTTGAGCGCCGCACCCTTGCGTATCTGGTCGCTCACGCACCAGAACGCCAGTCCGTTGGGGTTGGTCACGTCGCGGCGGATACGCCCCACGTAGACGGGGTCTTTGCCGGCGATGAAGAGCGGCATCGGGTAGACCTTCTGCGCCGGATCGTCCATCACGACGATCCCCTCGGCCGCTTCGAACGCCGCGCGCGCCTCGTCGGGCGAGACGGGACGCTCCGTTTCGAGCCAGATGCTTTCGCTGTGGGCACGCATCACGGGTACGCGCACGCAGGTGGCCGACACCTCGATGTCGGAGTGCATGATCTTGCGCGTCTCGTGGTACATCTTCATCTCCTCCTTGGTGTAGTCGTTGTCGGTGAAGACGTCGATATGGGGGATGACGTTGTAGGCCAGCTGGTAGGCGAACTTCTCGACCTTCGGCTCACGGCCTTTGGCCAGGTCGGCGTATTGCCGTTCGAGTTCGGCCATCGCCTGCGCCCCTGCGCCGCTGGCCGACTGGTAGGTGGCCACGTGCACGCGGCGGATGTGCGACACGCGCTCGATGGCCTGCAACGCCACCACCATCTGAATGGTGGTGCAGTTGGGGTTGGCGATGATGCGGCGCGGAGCGTCGAGCGCGTCGCGTCCGTTGACTTCGGGCACGACCAGCGGTACGTCGGGCTCCATGCGGAAGGCGCTCGAATTGTCGATCATCAGCGTTCCGTGGCGGGTGATCGTCTCGGCGAATTCGCGCGACGTGCCCGCTCCGGCCGACGTGAGGGCAATGTCCACGCCGAGGAAGTCGTCGTTTTGTCGCAGCAGCTTGACGGTGACGGGTTTCCCGCGGAACATATAGGTTTGTCCGGCGCTGCGTTCCGATCCGAACAGCAGCAGTTCGTCCACCGGCAGGGGACGCTCTTCGAGAATGCGCAGGAACTCCTGACCTACGGCGCCGCTCGCGCCGACGATTGCGATTTTCATGGTCGATCTTCTTTAAGTGTGGTTGAACGCTTCGGGAGTCAAAAGAGGCTCCTCCCGCAGCAAAAGTAAGAAAATCCGCGCGATTTTCCGCCGTCCGTCGGATTTTTCGGCCCGCTGCGGCGGAAAACGGGCGTCTCAGAGCAGCAGTTCGTAGTCGACGACGTCCAGCCAGCGGCCGAATTTACGCCCCACCTGTTCGAAATGCGACACGCGGCGGAATCCGATGGATTCGAAGAGCCGGCGGCTCGGGTCGTTGTCCGCGGTGATGCAGGCGACCAGCGCATGGCACTCCGTCGTGCGGCATTCGGCGACGAGCCGCTCGACGAGCCGCCGGCCGATGCCGAGTCCCGTACTGTCGGGGGCGACATAGACGGTCACCTCCTGCGTGTGCCGGTAGGCTGCGCGTTCCTTCCAGTCGTGGGTATAGCCGAATCCGACGATCGCTCTCTCCCGTTCGCAGACGAGGCGGGCGGTTGCGCTCTCCAACCGCGACCGCATCTGTTCGGCACCGAGCGGTTCGGTCTCGAAACTGGCCGTGCTGTGCAGCACGTAGTGATTGTAGAGTGCTGCCACGGCTGCGGCGTCTTCGGGTTTCGGGGCGCGGATTGTCATGCTGCGGAATGTTGTCCGGGGCGGGATCAGTCGAAGAATCCCTCTTCCTCCTCCGTGTACTGCGACTGCTGCATCTCCTCCTCGCAGTCGTACTCCGTCACGCGGTCGGGGCGGCGGAACCGGTCCTGCTTGGAGATGCCGAGCGCCGGATTCTTGTAGACGGTCGAGAAGAATTCTCCCACGATCGGCAGGGCCATGATGCTGCCCTCGCCGCCGTAGGTCGGGTGTACCGACTGGTCTTCGCCGCCGACCCATGCGCCCGCCACCAGCTTCGGGGCCACGCACATGAACCACGCGTCGCGGTTGCGCTGCGAGGTGCCGGTCTTGCCGCCCAGCTGTGCGTCGCCCAGATCGAACTGCCATTTCAGCCGGCCGGCCGTTCCGTTCGTCACGACGCTTTGCAGCATCGTGAGCATCGTGTAGGCCGTGCGCTCCGATACGGCGTCCTGCGATTCGGGAATGAAGGTGGCGATCAGGTTGCCCTGCCGGTCTTCGATGCGCGTCACGAAGATCGGGTCGGTATGCACGCCGCCGTTGGCGAAGGTCGAGTAGGCGCTCACCATCTCGAAGACGCTCGATTCGGAGGTGCCCAGACAGAGCGCGTAGACCGGATCGATGAACGAGCGGATGCCCATGTTGTGGATGAAGTCGGCCACCGCCTCGGGCTGTTTGGCCTGCTTCATGATCCACGCCGAGTAGTTGTTGCGGCTGCGCGCCAACCCCCATTTCAGGGGGTGCATTTCGCCGTCGTAGACCACCTTGCTCGCCTCTTTGGGCGACCACGGCGTGCCGTTGCTCGTATCGATCGTCACCGGCAGGTTGGGCACCGGCGTGCAGGGCGTCAAACCGAGGTGGTCGATGGCGAATGTATAGACGAAGGGTTTGATCGTCGAGCCGATCTGCCGCTTGCCCTGCTTGGCCATGTCGTACTTGAAATAGCGGAAGTTGGGGCCGCCGACGTAGGCCTTGACGCGGCCCGTCTGCGGTTCGATGGCGACGAATCCGGCGCGCATGATGCGTTTGTGGTGGAGGATCGAGTCGCGCGGCGAGAGGATCGTGTCGCGTTCGCCGCGGTAGGTGAAGACCCGCGTGGGGCAGGGCGTACGGAAGATGCGGTCGATCTCGGCCTCGCTGCGCCCCTCCTCTTTGAGGGCGCGGTAGCGGTCGGAGTAGCGCATCGCCTGCCGCACGATCTTCTCGCGTTCTTCGGCCGACGTGTTCTGGAAGAGCACCTTGGTCGAACGGTACTGGGCGTCCATCTTGGGCTGGATGACCGTGCGCAATTGTTTGAGCATCGCTTCCTCGGCGTACTGCTGCATCGTGGAGTTGATCGTGGTATAGATTTTCAGCCCGTCCTTGTAGATGTTGTAGGGCGTGCCGTCGGCCTTCGTGTTCTTGTGGCACCAGCCGTAGATCGGGTTGTTCTCGTACTCCTTGACGGCCTGCTCGTAATCCCATTCGGTGTAGAAGTTGCGGCGCTTGGGGGGCCGGGCGTTCATCACCTGCCGCAGCATCTCGCGGAAGTAGGTCGCCTGCCCGTCGTTGTGCGAGACGGGGCGGTAGTTGAGCGTAATGGGCAGCGCCGAGAGCGAGTCGCGCTCGGCGTGCGTGATGGCGCCCGCTTCGGCCATGCGCGCGAGCACGAGGTTGCGACGGGCCATGGCGTTGTCGTAGTTGCGCACCGGCGAGTAGCGCGTCGGTGCGTTGACCACGCCCACCAGCACGGCGGCCTCCTGCAAGTTGAGCTGGTCGGGCGTTTTGTTGAAGAAGGTGTGCGCCGCCGACTTGATGCCGTAGGCGTTCGATCCGTACTCCACGATGTTGAGGTACATCGCGGCGATCTCCTCTTTGGTGTAGTTGTATTCGAGTTTGAGCGCCGTGATCCACTCCTTGAATTTCGCCAGCACGAGCTTGCCTTTGCGCAGCAGCGCGCTCTGGCGGCGTACCGTGTCGCGCGGGAAGAGGTTCTTGGCCAGCTGCTGCGTGATGGTCGATCCTCCGCCTGCCGAACGGTTCTGTAAGAGGATCGTCTTCACCCCTACGCGGATGAGCGACGGGATGTCGATGCCCGAATGCGAGTCGAAGCGGGCGTCCTCGGTGGCGATGAGCGCCGCGACGATCGGCGGCACTTCGCGGCCGTTGATCGAGGTGCGGGTCACCGAGTCCGAGGCGAACAGCTCCTCGTACTGCACGTAGGAACGGTTCTGCACGAAGAAGGTTCCCAGCACCTTGCCGTCCTCGGAGTAGATCTCCGTGGCGATGTTGCTGCGCGGGTTCTCCAACTCTTCGAACGAGGGCATGCGCCCGAAGGCTCCCAGCGCCGTCAGGGTAAGCATCGCGGCCAGCAGTACGAAGGGTGTGAGGGCCGCATACCACAGCCATTTCACATAGTTGGGGGCAGGTGCGCCCTGCGTCTTCTTTTTCACGTTGCGTCAGCGGTTTTTGTCGAGTGACAAAGGTACGAATTTTTTGATTTATTCGACGGCGTCGATTTTCATTGCGCCGTTTTCATCGACTATTTTCACGATTCGGCGCCCTTCCGTGCCCATGTCGACGAAGTCCACCCGGTAGCGTCCGTCGCCCAGCGAGGCTACCTCTCTTATCTCCGACACGTCGTCCGGCCCGTCCTGCGCACCGGTGCGGAAGAGCCATACCGCATACCCTTCGCCGTCGTAGCCGTAATCGGCCCGCAGTTTTCGGAGCAGACGCTGCGTACAGCATTTTTCCAGAATCGGGCCGCACGCGGCATTCCCGAAGATGCAGTTCGTATAGAAATGCCGGATGAAGCGCTCGGCTTCGTTCGCGGCGGGGACGGTCGTTTGCGGCGTTTCGCCGGCCGGCAGGTTCCGCGCCGACAGGGGCGGCAGGGCGCTGCCGGCACAGAGCGCGAATAGCAGCGGGAGGATTCTTTTCATGTCCGGTTCGGTTTCGGTTCGGTTAGAACGGCAGTCCCAGCGAGGCCGACCACCACAGACCGCCCTTGCTCGGCGCGTAGAACGACAGTCGCAGCGTCGAAGTGGCCGACGCGGGCTGGCGGAAAACGTTGAAGTCGACGTAGAGGTCGCCGCCGAAGGAGTGGATGCGCCGCGTTTCGGTACGTCCTTTCCGGTAGTCGAAGGCGTCGAACTGCCCGTAGTCGGCGCCGAGGTTCAGCCGGATGCGCTTGAAGTAGAGCACCGAGGGGATGCCCCCTTCGGGATACCACACGGGCAGCTGGTAGTCGAGCGACGCGGCGAAGTAGTTGCGGCTGTTGATGTCGTTCGAGTCGAAGCCGCGCGGGATCAGCCGCGCCGACTTGTAGGAGAGGAACGACTCTCCCGCCGGGTTTTTGAATCCGCCGATCGAGGTCTGGTAGGTGGCGGCCGCCGTCAGCGAATTGTGCGGCGCGAAGCCCGGCGTGTAGAGCTTGCCGTAGACCGAGATAAGGTCGCTGAAATGGTCGTTGGTGGGGTTGAGCGCATAGGAAGCGCTCAGCACGTAGCCGCGCGGTGTTATGAAGTCGCGGTGGGCGAGCTGCACGGAGTTCGAATAGCCGATGCCGAAGGTGAGCTTGTGCAGCCCTTCGCGGTAGCCGATGTGCTGGAGGTTGGTGAAGCTGTGCGTCGCCTCGTCGTAGGTGAGTTTCCCGACGTTGGCCACCAGCCCGTTCGAAAAGTTCCATGCGGCCGTGAGGCTCAGCATGCGGGTGCGGTAACCGGCGGCGAAGACCAGCGGCAGCGTGGCGCCCGCCGAGAGCGAGTAGTATTTGTCCGGGATAGGCTGCGGCTGGGCCTGTCCCGCCGCATAGATCACCTGATTGCCGCCGTAGGTGCCGGCTGCTTCCAGTTCGACGCCCAGCCCGTTGTAACGCAGGCTGCCCTTGACGACCGACCCTTCGGCGTGGTTCCACGCATAGGCGAGGTAGCTCTCGGCCGACGAGAGGAGGTTTTGCGAGACGAGCGTCACGCCCAGCTGCACGTCGATGTCGTGTTCGTCGATGATCTTGAAGGGGTTGACGGCCACGGGCATCCAGCTGTGCACCTTGAACAGGTGCAGCGGCCGCGAGTAGCGGCGCGCGCGGTGGCGTGCGGCCGACGAGACGGAGTCGGCCGCCGTGAAACGCACCGTGTCGAGATTCGCCACGGGCCATTTGCGGCGCGGCGGATTGACGACGTTGCGCGGCAGGCGCGACGGCCGCACGGGGCGTAGCGTGTCGATCGGCTGCCGTGCGGCGTGGTAGCCTTCGGCGTCGTAGGTGGTCATCAGCACGTTGCCCTCGCCGTCGGCCGACGGCGAGAACGAGCCGTAGGTCGAGGTCGAGAGCCGGTACTGGCGCCCCGTGGCCAGGTCGTAGCAATGCACCTCGTCGTAGCCCGAAGCGATCGATCCGAAATAGAGCCGCCCGTCGCGGGCCGTGAGGTCGCTCAGCGTGATGTAGGCCCCTTCGGTCAGATGAGTGGCCGTCCCGTCGGGTTCGATGCGGCCGAGCCACATGCCCGAATCGTCGGTGGCCAGGAAGTAGAGCCGCGCGGTGCGGTCGTCCCACGCCAGTCCGTGCAGTTCGGTCTGCGCCGGAGCCTCCCAGTGTTGCACACCCGCCTCGCCCGTGACGGCGAAACGCCCGTCGGGCGAGTATTCGACCCATGCCAGCCCGCGGTCGGTCGGCGTGGGGTAGAGCGCATGGCGCCGCCCGCGCACGGCTTTGGGCTTGCCGCGGTCGAGATCCATGTAGCAGAGCTGCGAGTTGACCCGCTGCTCGAAGAGCGTCGAACGCCGGTACTCCGTCCACCAGACCCGCCCGTCGGCGTAGGCCGGCCGCGTGGAGACGCTGCCCGTGTAGGCCACGGCGCGTTCGCGTCCCGACTCCGTGTCGATCGTAACGAAGCGCGTCGGGCGGTCGTAGTCGGTTTTGAGCGCGAGGACCCGCTGCGCGTCGACGGCCAGCGGAAAGGCGTAGGTCGTGTAGCTCTCCACCGGCTCCGCCGAGAGATAGCGCGACGAATTGCGCCGGGCGGGCAGGGCGTTCCAGTAGTAGTTCAGCCCGTCGAACGTCTCGGCGAAGAGCGTACCCACGTCGGTGCGATAGAATTTTTTCAGCGCGATCGAGGTGGTGAAGATCATGTAGGGGTTGCGGGCCCCGTACCACGCCACCTTGTCCCAGATGTTCTCGCGGTAGCGCGTGTCGGCGTAGGCGGCGATCTGGTAGCCCAGGTGGTAGTGATCGGGCACGTTGGTGCGGTACGAGCCGCAGAACCAGCGGTCGATGTTGCGGCGGCTACGCACGGCGTCGCCGAGGGCGCGGTACTCCATGGTGAACGACGGTTGCAGCGCACGGCCGAACGACGACATCTGCGTCTCCATCTGCACGGCGTCGCCTTCGATGAGCCAGATGGGCAGCAGCAGCAGCCCCACGGTCGAACCCTGCTGTCCGAACACGTAGCTCAACCCCTTGATGACGCCGCGGTTGAGGTTGTTGTACTGCACGGCGTGGCGGTATTCGTGCGCCACGAGCTGCTTGTACCACGGCATCGAGTAGCTGTCGATCGCGGGCGAGGTGAGGAACTCCACGCGCTTGGGCAGCCACATCACCAGCCCGTTCGAGCGGAAGTTCTCGGGGTGCATGACGAACGGGATTTTCAACGGCCCGTGGCGGAATCCGTAGCCGATCGAGGGCCGCGCGGCCTCGATGAAATGGAGCGTGCGCCGTGCGATCGCGCCGGCCGTGTCGGGGAAGATGACCTGCACGTCGGGGGTGCGGATCGTCCGCCAGCGCAGCGAGGCGGCGTCGGCCCCCCAGCTGTAATATTGTGCCCGCGCGACGGTCGCGGCGAGCAGCAGCGCTGCCACGAGCAGTGTATGTCGGATGGTGCGTGTCAATAGGTTTGTTTTTAAGTGGTTGTCCCGATTCGCCTTGCGGGGCTGCGGTCTGCGCCATGCGGGCGAAGCGAATCTCCGTCGCCGGAGGTTGCGGGTGGTGCGATCCGTCGGATCGCACGGATTTTAGCCGGTCCGGTGCGGTTCGGGCCGGTCGTCTGGTTTGCGATCCGTGTCATCCTCCTGCCTTCTTGCAGCCGTAGCCCGCACGCAGCAGGATCTCGACGATGCGGTCGCGGTGGTCGCCCTGGACGATGATCTCGCCCTCCTTGACCGACCCGCCGACGCCGCAGCGCTGTTTGAGCATCCGCCCCAGCGCCTCCAAGTCGGCCGCCGTGCCGCGGAATCCCCGCACGAGCGTCACCACCCTGCCGGCGCGCTGCTTGCGGTCGAGCCATACGCGCAGCGTCTGTTTGTCGGGCGGCAGGGTTTCGGGCTCTTCCACCTCGTCGGTGGTGTATCGGAAGTCGGGATCGGTCGAATAGACCATTCCCAACCGCGATTTCCAATCGTTAGCGTCGTGCTGTTTCATGTCGTTGAATTTCATTCATCCATTTTTCGCCTCGGCATAGCTCGGACACCCGTTCGGCTCTGCACTCGGCTTAACGAAATGGTTCGTTTTCAACAGTCGTTTTCTCGCCATGGCATAGCTCGCGCAAGCGCAGCTCTGCCCATTTGGCTTAGCGAAAACGTTCGTTTTCGTCGGTTCGTTTCCGTTGTTCGGGGCGTGTCGTCGCGCCAGCCGCGCATAGCCGCTTCGCGGACTTCGACAATCCCTCCCCTCTGTCCCCTTCCTTTGAAAAGGGTGGGGCTTTTTCGGTGTCGGATTCGTTCGTTTTCGTCGGTTCGTTTCCGCGGTTCGGGGCGTGTCATCGTCGTCCGCCGCGGGGCCCGTTCTTCCGCAGGCGGGATTCGCCGCCCTCCGGCCTTCCCTTCTCCGGTTTTGTCGGAAACGGTCGCGGGTTTGTCCTCTATCTCCGATCCGAACGTCTTTTCGGGCGGTTTTGTTTTGTGCAAAAGTAATAAAATATTATCTTTGGCCACAGTATGAGCCGAAAATTCGTTGATAAGCTGGGGCGGCTGAATCCGTTCGGTTCCCGGTGCAAAGAGTTGCCGAAGGCGCTGCCCGTCCATTCGTCGCAACGGTTGGTGCGGGTGTTCGTCGAGGGGTACGAGGACGTCGCCTTCTGGCGGGGCGTCTTCGACCGCTTCACCAACCCCTATCTGCGTTTCGAAATCTCCGTTCCTTCGCGCGAAGACCTGCCCAAGGGCAAGAAGGTGCTGCTCGGAATGATTCCGCAGGCGTCGGACGAACTGTTGCTGTGCGTCGATTCCGATTTCGACTACCTGTTTCATAACTCGACGGAACAGTCGCGCGAACTGCTCTCTTGCGACCGCATGTTCCACACCTACGCCTACGCCACGGAGAATTACCTCTGCTATGCGCCGTCGCTGCACAACGTCTGCGTGCGCGCCACGAAGAACGATACGCGCATCTTCGACTTCGAGCGGTTCATGGCCGACTACTCGCGCATCATCTATCCGCTCTTTCTGTGGTACGCCTACTCGGCGCAGCAGGAGTCGGAACACATCTTCACGCTGGCCGATTTCCGTGCGTCGGTGCGGCTCAACTTCCTCGAAATCGAACACAACGGGCTGCGGACGCTGGCGTGGCTGCGCCGCAACGTCGCACGCCGAGATCAGGCGTTGCGCGAACGCCATGCCGAGATGATCGAACCGAAACGCGCTTTCGCCGAAAAACTCTTCCGGCGGGGCGTGACGCCGGAGAATACCTATCTTTTCATGCACGGCCACACGCTCATGGACAATGTGGTGATCGTGCTGCTGAACACCGTCTGCGAGAAGTTGCGCGAACTGTCGATCGCCAAGATCACGGCCTCTTCGAAAAAGGGGGTGGCGCTCAAAAACGAGATGTCCAACTACACCAATTCGCTGCGATCGATCCGCGACGTGCTGCTCGACAACGAAAACTATACCGATTGCTTCCTGTTCCGCCGTTTGCAGTGCGACATCGAACGGTATCTGCTGAGCGTATTGGGCGAGAAACGAATGCGCGAGGTCTTCGGCGACGCGATGATCGTCCGCCCCTGACGTGCGGATCGTTCCCGGCGGTCGTGACGGTCGTGCGGAGGGTTATGCTCAGGGGGCCGTCTGTTGCCGGCCGCCTTTGCAGCGGCAGCCCGTCAGGTGGTCGTTCACGAACCCCGTGGCCTGCAAGAAGGCGTAGCAGATCGTCGATCCGAAGAATTTGAATCCTCTCTTTTTCATGTCCCGGCTCATTGCGTCCGATTCGGGCGAGGTGGCGGGAATCTGGCTCAGGCTCTTGAAATCGTTGACGATCGGCTGCCGGCCGGGAAAGAAGGAGAGCACGTATTCGTAGAAGCTGCCGAACTCTTTCTGAATTGCCCTGAATAGCTTGGCATTGTTGATTGCAGCGGTGATTTTCAATCGGTTGCGGACGATTCCGTCGAATCGCATCAGCCGGTCGACCTCTTCCGGCGTCATCTGCGCCACCCGCTCCGGGTCGAAACGGTGGAAGGCCTTGCGGTATCCTTCGCGTTTGCGGAGAATCGTGATCCAGGACAGTCCCGCCTGCGCGCTTTCGAGCACCAGAAACTCGAACAGGATCCGGTCGTCGTCGACGGGTTTGCCCCACTCTTCGTCGTGGTACTTGACGTAGAGTTCGTCCGTACCGGCCCAGCCGCAGCGGGCGTTTATCAGGTCGTTCATCGTAATTTTTTTCTATTCTGAAACCTATGCAAGTCGCCGTTTGTTACAGCAGCGGTGCGAAGAGCCGTGCGATGCGGTCGCCCAGCCGGTAGTGCACCGAGCGGCGCCGCCACGCTTCGGGATCGATCGGAGTGCACGAGGCGAGGTCTTCGTCGAAGCGCCGGATCGCCTGCCGCACCGTCGCGGAATCGAGCAGCAGCGCCGTCGCCTCGGTGTTGTATTCCAGACTTCGGTAGTCGAAGTTGGCCGTGCCGACCGAGGCGACGCGCTCGTCGGCGATGAGCCGTTTGGCGTGGAGAAATCCGCCGCGGAAGCGGAAGATCTCGACTCCCGCACCGAGCAGTTCGCCCAGATAGGCGTCCGTGGCACGGCGGGCGAGCCACACGTCGCTGCGTGCGGGCAGCATCACCAGCACGCGGCACCCGCGCCGCACGGCGCGCAGCAACGCTTCGTAGAGCGCGGGCGGCGGCAGGAAATAGGGCGACGAGATGCGCAGCGTGTGCCGCGCCTCCTCGATGAGCTGCGCGAAGAGATCGGTCAGCGTCGTGCGCGAACGGTCTTCGCGCGTCCATGCGATTTGAAGCGGGGAGCAGGGCAGATCGTCCGCCGGCGCGGCCGCGTAAAGTCCCTCCGACAACGGTTCGCCGCCTTCCAGCGCCCAGTCGGCCGCGAAGAGCCGTTGCAGGTCGTCGACGGCTTCGCCCTCGATGCGCAGGTGTTCGTCGCGCCAGCGCCCCAGCGCGTCGCCGTCGAGGTAACGTTCGGCGATGTTGATACCGCCCACGAATCCCGTGCGGCCGTCGATGACGGCGATCTTGGAGTGGTTGCGCCGGTTGGCGCGCGGCGAGAACCATGGGAACCGCAGCGGCGCGTAGGCGCGCACCTCGATTCCTGCGCCGCGGAGCCGCCTCACGAACCGTTCGGAAAGTTTCCACGAACCGATGGCGTCGTAGAGCAGCCGCACCTCCACGCCGGCACGCGCCTTGCGGACGAGGATGTCGGCGATGGCGTGGCCGATGCGGTCGTCGGCGAAGATGTAGTAGGAGAGATGGATGTAGCGGCGGGCACCCTGCAAGGCGGAGATCAGCGCGGCGAAGGCTTCGCCGCCGTCGTGGAGCTGTTCCACGCGGTTGCGGTAGCGGACGCGCGTCGAACAGCCGTACCACAGCATCCGCTCGATGCCGGCCGCCGGCCGGCTGTCGGTGGGCGGCACGTCCCGCACGGGTTTGCGGTATCCCGCCAGCAGGTAGAACAGGCTGCCGCCGATCGGCAGAAGCACGATGGCCAGCAGCCATGCGATCGCTACTACGGGCGTCTGCTTCTGCCGCAGTACGGCTGCCGCCGAGGGGATTGCCAGCAGGAGATATGCGGTGAGGAAAAGATACATGATCAGGGTCGGTTTTTGGTTCGCGGCATACTCTGTGCCAAAAAATATTTGGAAATTAAGAAATTACTTTTTATCTTTGTGTAGAAAACAGGCTATATGGGGTTCTGATCGCAAGATTGGAATTCTTATTTTTTTGTTGTATTGAAAAACTTTAAAAGGGAGATATTTATTATGGCAAAGGAGATTATTTATCTGACGGCTGAGGGTTACAAAAAACTCAAAGACGATCTCGACCACATGAGGTCGGTCGAGCGTCCGGCGATCTCGGCAGCCATTGCCGAAGCGCGCGACAAGGGCGATTTGTCGGAGAACGCGGAGTACGACGCTGCCCGCGAAGCGCAGGGGCTGCTCGAAATGCGGATCGCCAAACTGGAAGAGACGATCGCCAACGCGCGTGTCATCGACGAATCGAAGATCGACAAGAGCAAGGTGCAGATTCTCTCGCGGGTGACGCTGTTGAACCATACCAACGGGAAGCAGATGTGCTACACGATCGTATCGGAAAACGAAGCGAACCTGCGCGAGGGCAAACTCGCCATCGGTACGCCCATTGCCAAGGCGCTTCTGGGCAAGAAGAAGGGCGATCGGGTGGACGTGGAGGTTCCCGCCGGTACGATCCACTTCGAAATTCTGGATATTTCGATCTGACGCTGCGGTTTTCCCGCCTTCTGCGGGGTCGTCCTTCGGGGCGGCCCCGTCGTTTTTGCGGCACGGGGAGGCGGCGGCGTGCGGCCGGCCGCAGAGCGTGCTGCGTCGGGTGCGGCGGACGGGCGATGCGGGGAGTGCCCTCTCCGCGGCGAAAGGCCCCGTAGCCCCGATACCGCGGACGCCGGGTCTGCGGCGCTCTGCGCGGGATTGCCCGACGGCCGGCGTTCTCCGCACCGCACGGAGGCGCGGAGGCTGAACGGGTACGAGGGTCGGCGTTGTTGTCATCGTTCGATTCGAATAGTTGTCCGGACGTGTGCGGTGCGTTAACCTTGTTGCGTTGCGACGGGCAGCCTGCCGGATCCGCTGCCTGTGGAAACGCAGCGGCGGCCCGTTACAGGTTGCGTTCGACGAAGGAGATCATCCGCCGGCGGATCTGCCGCGTGTAGTCGGGCTGCATCGAGTGGTTCTGGTCGGGGTAGATCATCAGATCGAACTCCTTGCCTGCGTCGGTCAGTGCGCGGATCATCTCCGCCGAGTTCTGGAAATGGACGTTGTCGTCGGCCGTGCCGTGGATCAGCAGCAGCCGCGTGCGGTCGTCGCGCAGCAGCGGCGCCAGCATGAGCGGTGCGTTTTCGTTGTATCCTGCGGGATTCTCCTGCGGCAGGCCGTTGTAGAGCTCGCTGTAAATCGTGTCGTAGTAACGCCACGAGGTGACGGGCGCCACGGCGACGGCCGCCTTGAACAGCCCGTCGCCCTTGCAGGCGCACGAGAGAGCCATGAAGCCGCCGTACGACCAGCCGTAGATGCCGATGCGCTCGGCGTCGATCCACGGCTGCGCGGCCATGTAGCGTGCCGTCGACAGCTGGTCTTCGACTTCGAGACGCCCCAGCTGGCCGTAGGTGCTCTTCTTGAACGCCTCGCCGCGGTAGCCCGTGCCGCGGCCGTCGGTAGCCACCACCACGTAGCCCCGCTGTGCCAGCACGTCTTCCCAGTCAAGTTTCCAGCGGTTCTGCACCGTCTGCGAGCCGGGCCCCGAATACTGCGTCAGCAGGCAGGGGTAGCGGCGTGCGGGATCGAACCCTGCGGGGCGGACGATGTAGCCGCCCAGCGTGTCGCCGCGTTCGGTCGTGAAGGTGAAGAACTCCTTGCGCGGCAGACGGATGCTGTCGGCCAGACGGCGCAGGGCGGCATTGTCGGCCACGGTGCGCACGGTGCGTCCCCGGGCGTCGCAGATCTCCACCCGCCCCGGATCGTCGGCCGACGAGAAGGTCGAGATGTAGTAGCGCATTCCGGCGCTCGGAGCGATCGTATGGAACCCCTTGTCGGGCGTGAGCAGGCGTTTGTGCCGTCCCTTGTAGTCGACGGCGTAGAGGTTGCGTTCGAGCGGCGACCGCTCGGTCGAGGTGTAGTAGACCGCGCGGTCGTCGGCTCCGACGATGCCGGTCACCTCCCAGCGCCCTTCGGTGAGCGCCCGCAGCGGTTCGCCGGGCTCGCCGAGGTAGAGGTGCATCCAGCCCGTCGCCGTCTCCTGCATAATGAGGAAGCGGCGTCCGCCGTCGATCCAGCGGAACGAACGGTCGGTTTCGTGGGCCACATAGCGGGGCGAACGCTCGCGGTAGATCGTCTGCTGCTCCGCCTGCGGCGCCGTGAGCGCCTCGGCCGCCAGTCGGCGGAAGACGATCTGCTGCTGACGGCGGTCGCGGGTCTCGTACCACAACTCCCCGCGCGGCGTCCAGCCGATGCGGGGAATGTATTGCGTGGTGTCGGCGCCGGTGTCGACCTTCGTCGTGCGGCCCGTTTCGAGGTCGAAGACGTGGAGCGTCACCACCGAATTGGCGTCGCCCGCCTTGGGGTATTTGAAGTCGTAGGCGCGGTTGTAGAGCGCGCCGTCGTAGCGCATCATCTCGAAGAGCGGCACGCGCGACTCGTCGAAACGCAGGTAGGCGATGCGCCGCGAGTCGGGCGAGACGGCGAAGGCGCGCGTGAAGCCGAACTCCTCCTCGTAGACCCAGTCGGTCGTGCCGTTGATCGTCTCGTTCCAGCGGCCGTCGCGGGTGATCTGCCGCGTGCCCTGCCGTTCGATATTGTAGACATACAGGTTGTTGCGGCTCGAAAAGACGATGTTGCGGCCGTCGGGCGTGAAGACGGCGTCGCGCGGGGAGGGGATGCCGAGCAGAATCTCGCGCAGGTGCCGGCCGTCGTAGTAGAGGTAGCGCGTGGTGAACGAGTGGCGGTAGATCGGTTCGGCGCCGTCGGCCACGAGCACCCCGCCGTCCGGAGCGATCGCATAGTCGGCTATGTCGAGCCTGCGGCTGCCGGCGTCGCACCACGTGCCGGTGGCGCGGTCGAGCGAATCGAGGGCCACGGCGCCCTCCTCCGCGGCTGCGGGCAGCAAGGCCGTGCCCGCGTCGTCGACGGCATAGCGGTGGCGGAAGATGTTGCCGTCGCGGATCGTGGTGTAGTGTTCGCCGTCGGCCGTGGGGCGGATGCCCGCCAACTGTGCCGGACGGAAGCGTCCGTCGGCGATGTCGTCGTAGTCGAACGCCTGTGCAGCGGCCGTCGAGCAGGCCAGCAGCGCAAGGAAAAGGGTCGGTAATTTCGATATTCGCATGTCGTATTCTCTTTTTTTGTTCGGCGTACCCGCGGACGGGCGTCCGGTCTGCGAACGCCGCCGTGCGCGCCGTTATTGTTCGTGTAGCAGGCTGTCGATCGCCTCGGTGATCGTGCGGTCGCTCTCGGCGGGGGTATAGCCGCGGAAGGCGTGGCGCACGCGCCGTTCGGCGTCGACGAGCAGGTAGACGGGCACCGCCCGGTCGGGCAGGTAGGCGTCTACCGTTTCGTCCGTTCCGGCCAGCATCGGGTAATTGATCCGGTTGCGCCGCACGTAGACGCCGATCGAGCGGAGCGGCGTGCCCCACGTTTCGATCGCGACCACACCGACGTCGGCGGGGGTGTAACGCTCTTCGAGCGAGCACAGGAAGGGGATCGAGGCGTGGCAGGGGCCGCAGCCGATGCCGGTGAACTGGATGAGCAGCACGCGGCTGCGCAGGTCGCCGAGCGATACGGCCGTCGAATCGGCGTCGACGAGCGTCCAGTCGGGCGCCTGCCGGCCCACGATGTCGTAGGGCTTCCTGGCTTGGTTCCGCAGCTTGCGCTTGCGCAGCATGTAGCCGTCGGGGTAATACGCTTCCAGCCGGAGCGGCGCTTGCGGCTCGTAGTCGATGCGCACGTCGAAGACCGAGTCGACGGTGATCTGGTGCGTCTGTTCGCGCCGCAGTTTGCGGGGCATCCGCTCGCTGTCGAAGACGATTTCGTAGGCCGAGTGCTCCGCTTCGGGAAACAGTTCGCGCGGCGGGCGGTTGTAGTAGGGGCGGCCCCAGAATTCGACTACGCAGTCTCGATCGATGTCCAGGCGCAGGCGGTATCCGTCGCCGCAGGGGATGAACTCGGTGCGGATCGGATCGGAGGTGGTGAGCACGTAGCGCAGGATGGCCTCCGCCCGGCAGAAAAAGGTCATGTCCGTCAGGCGGTAGGGCGCTCGGGGAATCGAGAAGTCGTCGATGACCACTTCGCGCCTGTCGTGGTCGAGATCGACGGCGATCGTTCCGTCGCATCCTCCGTCGATGCGTGTCGTGTCGTCGGCGTTGTAATAGGAGAGGTAGCTGTGGCGCAGCGTCGTGTCGGCGCGGTTGCGCTGCTCGACGTAGTAGCGCAGGTAGCGTCGAGGAATCGTGTCGCCCGGGAGATAGCTCTCCGAACTTCTCCGGTAGGCGACCCGTTCGATGCGTTCGAGTTGCGAAAGGGCCTTTTCGAGATAGGCCGACTGCTCCGTCCGGCAGCCCGTGCCGAGCAGCGGAAGCACGAATAGGAGGCAGATCGGTTTCATGGTTCGGAAAGCTGGGTGGTCGGGAGCAGTCAGATGTCCTCCACGTCGAAGTCGTAGTCCAGGCGTTTGCCCGTGACGAACTTCGAGTTGTCCATCTTGGTGTTGAACTGGTCGACCGTCACGCGTTTGGCGTCCTCGTAGGGAGGCGTCAGCAGGTCGAAGTCCAGCGAATAGGCGATCGCCGTTTCGAGGATTCCGACGAGCGCTTCGCGCGTAATGGCGGCGCGGCCGAAGGCGATCGGGCGCATCGAGGTCTGGCGTTTCCCCTCGACGAAGTAGCGCCGTTCGCGGTTGATGAAGATGCGGCCGATCAGGTAGCCTTCGTCGGCGTTGCGGTTGAACTTGAACGAGTCCGACAGGAAGTTGTAGATGTCGATGATCCCGCAGTAGGAGTTGTCGCGGTCGGCCTGCACGTAGGGGCTCTGCCAGACGAGGTGGTTGGCGTCGAATTCGAAGACGTCGGTGTGCATCCGGAAGATCAGCAGGTCGCTGGCCACCTGGAACTGCGTTTCGAACTTGCCGCGGTCGCGGTATTCGATCCGCACGCGGCGGTCGATGCGGCCGTCGAGTTCGTCGTCCCACTCGGACGACATTTCGAACAGGATGTCTTTCAGTTCGTTGAACGTGGCGAACGTGTTGTCGAAGACCTGCTGTTTGAGGCTCGATTTGCGAACGATGGTTTCGAGGATTTTCGCTCGTAGCGGTGAAGGGTCCATCGGATTGTGAAATTAAAAATTTAAGCGTTGAAAATTAAAATCTTTTCGCACTTGCCGTAAATTATGCGTCGCGCCGTTCGCGCGGGGCCTTCCGGCCTGCCGCGGCTGCCGTTTCCGGCGCGGGCCGCATGTGTCGGGTCCGTGCCGGAAAGGTACCGTCTACCGGATGCGCAGTGTCTGGCCGCTGCGCAGCGCGGCGCCCGCTTTGAGTCGGTTGAGTTTGCGCAGCGACTTTTCGCGCAGCGCATAGCTCTGGGCCACCGACGCGACGGTCTCGCCCTCGGTGACGATGTGATGGCGGGCGTTGCCCTCCCAGCGTTTCTGCTTGCGGTCGATGTAGATCTGCTCGCCGCGCACGGGCTGCGCCTTGCCTTTCAGGTCGTTGAACTTGCGCAGGTTCCTCGCCGAGATGCAGAAGATCTCCGCGAGCGATTCGAACGTGTCGCCCTCCTTGGCGACGATGTAGTTCACGCCGTTGGTGACATAGATGTTGTATCCCTTGTAGGCGTTGATCGTCACGCGGAAATCGTCGGGATCGACCCGCTCTTCGTTTACGGGCGTCAGGGGATTCACGCTGCTTCCGGCCTCGAAGCCTTCCACGGCCTGCTCGGCGCGCGAGCGATTGCGCGCTGCGTAGAGCGCTTCGCCCTGCGGGCGGTCGAGCAGGTAGAGCTGCGTCTCCTCGATGATGCGGCACAGCCGCTGCGCATAGTCGGGCGCGGTGGCGTAACCGGCCGCCTTCAATCCGCGCGCCCAGCTGCGGTAGTCGTCGGCGGGGTAGACGAAGAGCGAGTCGTAGCGCGGCTGCGAATCCAGGAAACGGGCATGATCCTCGTACGAGGCTTCGACCGAGCCGTAGGCGCGGAAACATTCGCCGCGGGCGTCGTCGTCGTGGAAGACGCGCCGTCCCGTCCAGTCGCTTTTGCACTTGATGCCGAAATGGTTGTTCGACGAACGCGACAGCGCGCTGTTGCCGCAGTCGGATTCCAGAATGCCCTGCGCCAGCGTGATGCTGGCCGGAATGCCGTAGCGTTCCATGTGCGCCACGGCGATGTGCTTGTAGCGGTCGATGTACTCCTCGCGGGTCTGGCGCGTCTGCGCATGGAGGGCGCCGAACCCCGAAAGGAATAAAATCGCGACGAGTATTGATTTTTTCAAAATTAATCGTTACATTTGTGTATAGTGAAACAAAGATAGCGATTTCTTTCGAGAATTACAACTAATGAAATGAAAGTTATGTTTACGGAAAATGCGAACCGGATCTTCAATCGTGCGATCGACGATTACCACCGTTTCGACGATGTGGATCATCCGGTCGAGAACCCCTTCGACGAGGGTTCGCTCGATCATCTGCTCTATATGAAGAACTGGGTGGATACGGTGCAGTGGCATCTGGAGGATATCATCCGCGATCCGCAGATCGATCCCGTCGAGGCGCTGGCGATCAAGCGCCGCATCGACAAGTCGAATCAGGTGCGCACCGACATGGTGGAGTACATCGACTCCTATCTGCTGGACAAATACAAGGCGGTCGTGCCGCAGTCCGACGCGCGTCTCAATACCGAAACGCCGGCGTGGGCGATCGACCGGCTGTCGATTCTGGCGCTGAAAATCTACCACATGCGTCAGGAGACGCAGCGCAGCGACGTGGACGAGGCGCACCGCGACGCCTGCCGCAAAAAGCTCGACGTGCTGCTTTCGCAGCAGGTCGACCTGTCGCGTGCGATCGAGGAGCTGATCGAGGACATCGAGGCGGGGCGCAAGTACATGAAGACCTACAAACAGATGAAGATGTACAACGATCCGGCATTGAATCCGGTGCTCTATGGCGCTAAGAAATAGAAAGTTGCCGCGACATATTCTGGTGATCCGCAATTCGGCGATGGGCGATGTGGCGATGGTGCCGCACGCCCTTCGCGCATTGCGCGAAGCGTACCCCGACGTTCGCGTTACGGTGCTCACGCGGCCGCTCTTCAAGCCTTTCTTCGCGGGGCTGGACGTCGATTTTCTGGAAGCCGACTACGCAGGCCGCCACAAGGGGGTGCTCGGGTTGCTGCGTCTGGCCGGCGAGGCGCGGCGGCGGGGAATCGACGCCGTGGCCGACATGCACGGGGTGTTGCGTTCGCGCATCGTCGGCCTGCTGCTCCGGCTGCACGGAATGCCGGCGGCGCGCATCGACAAGGGGCGTATCGAGAAGTGGTTCCGGCTGGGGTGTACGAATCCGGCCGCCTCGCCGCTCAAACATACCGTCGTGCGTTATTGCGACGTGCTGCGCCGTCTGGGCTTCGTCTTCGACGATCCGCAGCCTGCGGCGAAGCCGGTACGGCCGAATCCGTTCGGGGAGAAAAAAGGAGTGTGGATCGGCTTCGCACCCTTTTCGGCGCAGGCGGGCAAGACCTACCCCGAAGATTTGGCAGCCGGACTAGTCGCCGGACTGAGCGCCCGCTACGACCGCGTCTTCATCCACAGCGGAGGCGGCGGCGAAGCGGCCTTCGCCGAACGTATGGAGCGCGAACATCCCAATGTCACGGCGCTTTGGGGGCGCGTCCGTTTTGCCGGAGAGCTGGATCTGATCGCCAATCTCGACTGTGTCGTTTCGATGGACTCGCTGGCGATGCACATGGTCTCGCTGGTGGCCACGCCCGTCGTATCGGTGTGGGGCGCCACGCATCCCGCGCTGGGCTTTCTGGGTTACGGTTGTCCGCCGGAGGGGGTGGTGCAGCTCGACCTGCCGTGTCGTCCCTGTTCGGTCTACGGACAGCGGCGCTGCAAGTTCGGCGATTACCGCTGTATGCGCATTCCGCCGCAGGCCGTTCTCGACCGTGTGGAGGAGTGCTTGTCGATCCGTCGGGCGGAGGAAGCCGGCCGTTGAGGCCGGCGGGTTCGATTGCCTCGTGCCGAAAGATAATGATCCTATGAAAACACGAATTTTCCTCTTTCTGACGCTCGGCGCCTTTCTGGCGGGGTGTAGGAATAGCGCCACGGCGCCGAAGAGGGTACGCCTGAACGTCGAGATGAGCGTGTCGGCCGGAAATCGCGCGGCGTTGCTGGAAAACCTTCTGCTGCTTGCCGAGGCGTCAAGGGCCGAACCGGGGTGCATCGGCTACGAGATCTACGAGAACAGCCGCGATTCGTCGCGCATCCTGATTTTCGAGACGTGGCGGGACGCCGCGTCGCTCGAAGCGCATCAGCAGACGGAGCATTTCCGCCTGCGTGCGCCGCGCAACCGCGAACTCTCCGAGACGTCGGTGCTCAGCCGGTTCGAGTTCTGACGCCCGCGCGCTCCGTGCGGTCCGGAATGACAAGAGCCCTCGCAGCATGCGCTGCGAGGGCTCTTGTCGTCGGGGGCGGGCGATCAGTATTTCACCTTGATCCACGGAGCTTTCTCCGCCAGCCAGCCTTTGACCTCGATCGGTACGTCGGTGCACATGTAGTCGCAGCCCAGGTAGGCGCCGAGCATGAAGTCCTCGACCGACTGGCCGGGCCACAGGCTGACGATCAGCCCCTCCTTGTGCGCCTTCTTCACCGCTTTGCGGCTCGTGCCGTCCATCGTGGCACCCATGCGCTTGATGCCCATGGCCTTGCAGAGGTCGATCGTCTCGTCGTTGCAGGGCTTCGAGGTGATGAGCAGCAGATCGACGCCCGGATGCTTGGCTTGCAGGTAACGCAGGCCGCGGTAATCTCCCGAGGTGAAGACGAAGGTCGCGTCGGCCGGTTTGACGGCCATGACCGCGTCGTAGAGCTTGTTGCAATAGGCATGGAGCCGCTCCTCGGGATAGAGTGCCTCGGGTTTGGTTTTCATCTCGAATTCGACGTAGAGGCCCTCTTTGCCTTTGAGGAATTCGAGCAGTTCGTCGAGGAACATCATCTTGTTGCCCTGCTTGGTCGCCAGCTGGCGGATTTCGGCCTCGGTCTTCTCCTCGACGGTTCCCGTGCCGTCGGTCGTGCGTTCGAGCGAACTGTCGTGGGTGATGACCAGCGCACCGTCGCGGGTCATGCGGATGTCGGTCTCGAAGCCGCGGTAGCCGGCGTCGTAGCTGGCCTGAAAGGCCGAAAGGGTGTTTTCATCGTGCTCCATGCGTCCGCCGCGGTGCGAGAAGAGACGGATCTCCTGCTCCTGAGCCGAGGCGTCGAGCGTCGCGGCCATGCAGGCGGCCAGTGCGATCAAACGGATAGCTTTCATCGAATTTGAATTTAGGTTATGTAAGTTCTCGAATATCATGGATGATCGTTCGCCCGTGACGGCGGGATTCACCCTTTTCGGGAATACCGCGTGCCGGGAGCGACGAACAAAAGTAGCGTTTTTTTTCGGTTTTGCAAACGCCGACGTCCGATTCCTTTCGATTCCCTTTCATTTTCTTCCGGCCGGTACGCCTTCCGTTTGCGGGGAGACGAAAACCGGAGCCTTTCGGAGGCTCCGGTCGTGTGTCGGGCGGAGGAACGTGTCCGCTCAGTATTTCACCTTGATATAGGGGGCGTTCTCCGCCAGCCAGTTCTTGACGCGGATGGGCACGTCGGTGCACATCAGGTCGCAGCCCAGATAGGCGCCGAGCATGAAATCCTCGACCGACTGGCCGGGCCACAGGATGACGGTCAGCCCCTCCTTGTGCGCCTTCTTCACCGCCTTGCGGCTCGTGCCGTCCATCGTGCAGCTCAGGCGCTTGATGCCTACGGCCTTGCTGAAATCGATCGTCTCGTCGCAGCAGGGTTTGCCCGTGATGAGCATCAGCTCGGCGTCGGGATGGTTCATCTGCATGTAGCGCAGCGCACGGTAGTCGCTCGATGTGAAGACGAACTGCGCGTCGGCCGGCTCGGCCGCCTTCACCATGCGGTAGAGTTCGTCGCAGTATCGGGCCAGCCGTTCCTCGGGGTAGAGCGCCGCGGGGTGGGTCTTCATCTCGAACTCGACGTAGAGGCCCTCTTTGCCTTCGAGGAATTCGAGCAGTTCGTCGAGGAAGAGCACCTTGTTACCCTGCTTGGTGCGCAGTCGGCGGATTTCGGCCTCGGTCTTCTCCTCGACGGTTCCCGTGCCGTCGGTCGTGCGTTCGAGCGAACTGTCGTGGGTGATGACCAGCGCACCGTCGCGGGTCATGCGGATGTCGGTCTCGAAGCCGCGGTAGCCGGCGTCGTAGCTGGCCTGAAAGGCCGAAAGGGTGTTTTCATCGTGCTCCATGCGTCCGCCGCGGTGCGAGAAGAGACGGATCTCCTGCTCCTGAGCCGAGGCGTCGAGCGTCGCGGCCATGCAGGCGGCCAGTGCGATCATTCGGATCTTGTTCATTTCGATCGAAGGGTTTGGTTCGTAATTTTCGGTTGCCGCAGGGTCTCTAACGGCCGTCGCCCATTCGTTTTCGCGCCCACTCCATCACGTTGGCGGGGGCGCGGCGGTGCATCAGTTCGTTCCGCATGAAGTCCATGTAGGGCTCCGCATGACGGAAAAACCGCTGGTAGCCTTTGCAGAGATAGTTCAGCCCGGGTTCGCCTTCGCGCGTGCGTTCGAAACGGTTGCGGGGACACTCGCCGTTGCAGGCGAACAGGTAGCGGCAGCGGCGGCACTGCGTGGGCAGCGCCCGCAGTTTGGCGTCGCCGAAGGCCGTCTGGCGCGGGCCGCGCATCAGCTCCGTGAGCGGTGTTTCGAGGATGTTTCCCAGCTTGTATTCGGGGAAGACGAAGTGGTCGCAGGCGTAGAGATCGCCGTTGAACTCCAACGCCCCCGCATGACCGCAGTTCTTCGAGAGCGTGCAGACGCCCGGCGCTTCGCCCACCCAGTTGGCCAGCGTGGCGTCGAACAGCTGCACGAAGATACGCCCCACGTCGCCGACGACCCACTCGTCGAACAGCGCGCAGGTGAAGCGTCCCCACTGTTCGGGCGTGACCGAAAAATCGGCCAGCGGGGCGCCGGCGTCGGCTGCCGAGGCGAGCTGTCGGCCGTCGTCGTGCGGCAGGATGCGTTCCACGACGGGGGTGAATTGCAGGAACCGGCAGCCGATCGAGCGGAAGAACCGGTAGAATCCCGCGGGGTCGTCGGCGTTGCGGCGGTTGACTACGGCCAGCGCGTTCCACTCCACGCCGTGTTTCTGCAACAGCGCCACGCCCCGCATCACCGCCTCGAACGTGGGGCCTCCCTGCCGGTCGCGGCGGTAGAGGTCGTGCGCCTCGGGCGGTCCGTCGAGCGAGATTCCCACCAGCCAGCCGTTTTCGCGGAAGAACTCGCACCACGCATCGTCCAGAAGCGTGCCGTTGGTCTGGATGCTGTTGTCGATCTGCCGTCCGTCGGCGTAACGCCGTTGCAGTTCGACCACGCGGCGGTAGAAGTCGCGCGAGCGCAGCAGGGTTTCGCCTCCGTGCCATGCGAAGGATACGGCGTCGCCCGCCTGTGCGGCGATGTAGTCGCGGATGAAGCGTTCGAGCAGTTCGTCGCTCATCGTCTGCGCGGGTGCGGCGGGGTAGAGGTTGCTCTTTTCGAGGTAGTAGCAATAGGTGCACCGCAGGTTGCAACGCGCACCCGCGGGTTTGGCCATTACATAGAAGGGCCGCACGTATTGCCGGTATGAGAGTATTTCGTCCATTGCGGTGTCAGCGTCGGTTTGTCGCACCTCCCTTCGGAGGAGCTATTCGGCCGTCCGGCCCTTCGCGGCGAAGACGGAGCCTTCGCATGCGGTCGGCCTGCCGGTCAGACTTCGGGGATCTCCATTTTGAAAAGCGGATTTTCCGGCTCGGTGTGCGAGGCGCGGATGAACTCCCACATCCGGGCCACCACGTCGGGGTGGTCGGCCGCCACGTCGTGCTCTTCCAGCAGGTCGTGCCGCACGTCGTAGAGTTCGAGCTGCGTATTTCCCTCCTTGACCTTGCGCAGCAGCCCTTTCCAGTCGCCCCAGCGCACGGCGACCCATCCCTTGCCGCCGGGGAATTCCCAGTAGAGGTAGTCGTGTTCCTGCTGGCGGCGCTCCTTGCCGCGGATCGTGGGCCACAGCGAGATGCCGTCGGTCGGGGGCGTTTCGACGCCGGCGATGTCGCACAGCGTGGGCATCACGTCGGGGAAGTAGCCGACGTGTCCGTTCACGTGCGGCCGCTCGATGCGGTCGCCCCACGCCACGATGAAGGGCATCCGGATGCCGCCTTCGCGCAGCGACGATTTGCCCCATCCCTTGCCGCTGCGGAAGGGATGCGCGCTCTGGAACCATTCGGTCGAGGAGCAGGAGTTCGACGCCGGCCCGTTGTCGCTCGTGACGACGATGATCGTGTCGTCCCAGATGCCCAGCCGCTTCAATTCGGCCACCAGCCCGCCGACCTGCCGGTCGAAATAGGTGATCATCGCGGCGTAGGTGGCGTGCGGCCAGCGCGAGGGGAAATACCCCTTGCCTTCGATCGGCGCTTCGTCGCCGAACTTCTCGACGTAGTACTGCACCATCTCGTCGGGAGCCTGCATCGGGCTGTGCGGGATGGGCGTCGTCCACATCAGGAAGAAGGGCCGTTCGCGGTTTTCGTTCACGAAGCGCAGCACGCGGTCGTACATGATGTCGGGGCTGTACGTCTGCTGCGTATATTTGTCGTAGCTGTGCGGGTCGAGCGGATCAGCGCCCTCGTCGAGCGGCGTGCCCGGGGGCAGCAGCTCGTTGTCCAGATAGATGCGGCGGTCGTTCTCCCAGAGGAAAGGCGGATAGTAGCAGTGCGCCTGTCGTTGGCAGATGCAGCCGAAATATTCGTCGAAGCCCATCTTGTTGGGCGTACTCTCGGTGGCGGGGCCGCCGACGCCCCACTTGCCGATCATCGCCGTGCGGTAGCCGCCCTGCCGCATCACCGAGCCGAGCGTCGGCGTGCCCGCTTTGAGCGGGGCCTGTCCTTCGAGCGTCGAGTCGCGCAGCATCGCTTCGTGGTTCCACACGTCGCCGCGCGCGGTCATCTCGTCGTTGGCGCGGATCTGGGCGTGTCCCGTGTGCATGCCCGTCAGCAGGCCGCAGCGGGCGGGCGACGAGAGCGGCGCGGCCGAATACATGTCGGTGAAGCGGATGCCGCGTGTTGCCAGCGAGTCGATGTTGGGCGTTTCGATGCGCGTCTGGCCGTAACAGCCGAAATCGCCGTAGCCGGCGTCGTCCATCAGGATGAAGATCACGTTGGGCTTGCGTTCGGGCGTCTTGTCGCACGAAACGGCCGTCAGCGCGGGGACGGATGCGGCCCCCAGGACGAGTGCGCGGGAGAGGGTGGAAGTTTTCATTTCGGGTTTCTTTTTCGGGAAGTTTTTAGTAGTCTTGTTGCTTTTCGTTTGCAAATATAGTCTTTTCAGGTGAAAAAGAGCTTCTCTTCCCGAAAACTTATAATTTTCTCACCGACCGGCAGACGATCAGCGAAGGCGGCAGACGCCGTTGCTCCTCCCCGCCGGTTTCGCCCGCGATCCGTTGCAGGAGAATTTCCATCGCCTGCGCGCCGATCTCGTCGCTGGGCTGGCCGACGCGGGTGACGGCGGGGTCGAGGTAGTCGAGGTAGTCGTAGTTGTCGAACGAGACGAGCGAGATGTCGTCCGGAATGCGCAGTTTCATTTCGCGCACGGCTTTGAGCGCACCCAGCAGAATCGTGTTGCTCAGCGCGAAGATGGCCGTGGGCCGCTGTCGGACGTGCAGCGCCCGCAAGGTCTGTTCGTACCCGTTGCGGATCGAGAACCCGTCGCCCGTGACACGGGCGTAGGCGCTCAGTCCGTTGTCTTCGAGCGCCTGCCGGTAGCCCCGCACGCGGTCGGCCGACGGGATCGAGTGGCGCACGCCCTGGATGCAGAGGATCCGCCGGTGGCCGCGGTCGATGAGGTGCTGCGTCGCCTCGCGGCCGCCCCGCAGGTTGTCGGTCACCACGTAGGGCAGCGAGGTCTTCGCGAAGTGGCGGTCGATGCAGACGACGGGCGTCTGGCGCGCGGTCGCTTCCAGAAAGGCGGGGTCGTCGCCCGCCGGGGCGATCAGGATGCCGTCGACCTTGCGCGACAGGAGCGAACGGACTCCCTCGCGTTCGTTGCGTTCGTCCTCCGACGTGTCGATCAGGATGACTTTGTAGCCCTTCGCCCGCGCTTCGTGGACGATGATGCTGGCGATATGGGCGAAATAGGGGTTGTCGATGCTGGGGATCAGCAGACCGAGCGTGTCGGTACGGCTGGTGCGCAGCCCTTTGGCCAGCAGGCTGGGCGTGTAGTTGCAGCGTTCGGCCTCGCGCGCGATGAGCGCGACGGTCTTCTCGCTGATACGGTATTTGGCGGCCTGTCCGCTCAGTACGCGGGAGACGGTCGAAACCGAAAAGCCGGTGCGTTGCGCGATGCTGATGAGGGTCTCTTTCGACATAGGCGGGTCTATTTCGAGACAAAGTTAGAAAAATATGTGAAAAACAGGGCCGCGATTTTGTTTTTTTACTTTTCGTTTTTACTTTTGCAGAACTTGCACAAACGTTTGCGTTGAAGCTGGACGGCTGTTTTGCGGGATGATGACCGCGGTTGTCCGCACGCCGGATGCGGAGCGTTTGAACCTGAAACTTTACTAACTAACCGATTTGTTCGATTTATGGGAAAAATAGTGGTGATCGGCAGCGCCAATACCGATTTGGTGGTGAAGACCGACCGGATGCCTTCGCCGGGCGAAACGATTCTCGGCGGCAGCTTCATGATGTCCGGCGGCGGCAAGGGGGCCAATCAGGCCGTCGCGGCTTCGCGGCTGGGCGGCGAAGTGACCTTCGTGGCGCGCGTGGGGAACGATCTGTTCGGCGAGCGTGCGCTCGCGGGCTACCGTGCCGAGCGGTTGGACGTGCGCCATGTGACGCGCGACGCAACCGTGCCGTCGGGCGTGGCGCTGATCTGCGTCGATGGGGCGGCCGAGAATTCGATCGTCGTGGCCCCGGGCGCCAACGAGCGTTTGTCGCCGGAGGACGTCGACCGGGCGGAGGCCGAGATCGCGGCGGCGGATTTCGTCGTGTTGCAGCTCGAAATTCCGCTGCCTGCGGTGATGCGTGCGGCCGAGGTGGCCGAGCGGCACGGCGTGCGGGTGATCCTCAATCCCGCCCCTGCGGCGGCGATCCCCGACGAGCTGCTGCGGCGCTGCTACCTGCTTACGCCCAACCGCGGGGAGTGCGCCATGCTCACGGGAATGCCCGTAGCCGATGCGGCCGGTGCGGAACGGGCGGCCGACGCGTTGCTGGCGCGCGGCGTGCGGCACGTGGTGGTGACGCTCGGCAGCGAGGGCGCACTCGTCAAGGGGGCGGAGAGCTGCGAACGGGTGGCGGCACGGAGGGTCGAGGCGGTCGATACGACGGGTGCGGGCGACACCTTCAACGGTGCGCTGGCCGTGGCGCTTTCCGAAGGGCGTCCGCTCTCGGAGGCGGTGCGTTTCGCCACGGCGGCTTCGGCGATCGCCGTCACGCGCATGGGCGCCCAAAGCGCCGTTCCGATGCGCGAAGAGGTCGATGCACTGCTGGCGGAGGTCTGACTACGATGCACGTGCGAAGCGTGCGGCGGGGCTGTGATCGGATCCCGACGTCGAAAATAAACGAGAATCCGGCGAATTTCAGAATTTGAAATTCGCCGGATTCTCATTGCCGAAGTCGCGGACCCGCGTCCCGACGGCACCCCGACCTACTCGAACCGCTCCATCACGCGTTCCATCTTGGCGCGGATGCGGTCGTTGCAGAGATTGCCGATACTCCCTTCGTGGGTGTGGCGCACCTCGCGCGTGGGCCGGTACGTTCCCGCCTGCACCTGCTCGCCCACGCGGCGGTAGGCCTCGCGGAACGGCACGCCCTGCAACACCAGCCGGTTGACGTCCTCCACGGTGAAGAGGTAGTCGTAACGCGCATCGTCGAGGATATTCTCCCGCACGCGGATATGCTGCAACATGAAATCGCACATCGCAAGGCATTCGGCCAGCGTCGCGGTGGCAGGAAAAAGGATGTCCTTCAACAGTTGCAGATCGCGGTGGTAGCCCAGCGGCAGGTTGGTCACGAGCAGCGCGATCTCGTTGGGAACGCCTTGCAGGCGGTTGCACTTGCCGCGCATGATCTCGAAGACGTCGGGATTCTTCTTGTGGGGCATGATGCTCGATCCGGTGGTCAGCTCGTCGGGGAACGACACGAAGCCGAAGTTCTGGCTCATGTAGAGGCACACGTCCATGGCGAAGCGCCCCAGCGTGGCGGCCACGGCGGCCACGGCCGCGGCGGCGGCGCGTTCGCTCTTGCCGCGGCTCATCTGCGCCGCCACGACGTTGTAGTTCAGGTCGGCGAACCCCAGCAACCGCGTGGTCATCGTCCGATCCAGCGGGAACGACGAGCCGTAGCCGGCCGCCGACCCCAGCGGATTCTGATTGGCCACGTCGTAGGCGGCCGCCAGCAGTCGCATATCGTCCACCAGCGTCTCGGCATAGGCGCCGAACCACAACCCGAACGACGAGGGCATCGCCACCTGTAAGTGCGTATAACCGGGCATCAGCACGTCGCGGTAGCGTTCGCTCAACTCCTGCAATCGGTCGAAGAGCGTGCGCACGCGGTGCGCCGTCTGCCGCAGTTCGTCGCGCAGGAAGAGTTTCAGATCGACCAGCACCTGATCGTTGCGCGAGCGGCCGGCGTGGATCTTCTTGCCCACCTCGCCCAGACGCCGCGTGAGCAGCAGTTCGACCTGCGAGTGGACGTCCTCCGTCCCCTCCTCGATCTCGAACCGCCCCTCCTCGATCTCGCTTCGGATCTGTTCCAGCCCCGCCAGCAGGGTCTTCAACTCGTCGGCCGTCAGCAGGCCGATGTGTTCCAACATCCGGATGTGGGCCATCGACCCTTCGACGTCGTACCTGGCCAGCCGCATGTCGAGCTGACGGTCGTCGCCCACCGTGAAACGTTCGATCATCTCGTCGGGTTCGAAACCCTTGTCCCATAATTTCGCCATCGTCAATATCTTTTCGCCAGTTCGGCAATGTAACGTATGTAACCTTCCACCCCCTGCTCCACTTCGCTGCGGAGCACGTATTCGTCGGCCGTATGCGAGCGCGCCGAATCGCCCGCGCCCATTTTGAGCGACGGGAACGCCATGAGCGCCATGTCCGACGTGGTGGGCGAGACGAAGCGTTCGACGCCGAGCGCCGCGGCCGCCCCGACCAGCGGGTGTTCGGGCGCGACGGCCGAAGCGCGGATGCGCGTCGAGCGCGGCACCGCTTCCGAACGCATGTGCCGGCGCACGATCTCGACCGTCTCTTCGTTCGTATAGGCGTCGGTCGTGCGTACGTCCACCACGAAGCGGCACTCGGCCGGCACGACGTTGTGCTGCGTCCCCGCCTCGATCTGCGTGGCCGTCATGCGGATCGGCCCCAGCAGCGGCGAGCAGCGTTCGAAGCGGTAGCCGCGCAGCCATGCGATGTCGTCCGCAGCGATGTAGAGGGCGTTGATCCCCTCGTCGCGCGCCGCATGGCCGGCGCGGCCGTGCGCCGTGCAGTCCAGCACTACCAGTCCGCGTTCGCCGACGGCCGCCCGCATCCGCGTCGGCTCGCCCACGAGCGCCATGTCGATCGGCCCCAGTGCGGGCAGCAGCGCCCGCGTGCCGTGTTCGCCCATGCACTCCTCCTCGCCCGAGAGGGCCAGCAGCAGGTTGAAAGGCAGCTCCGCATCGTAATAGTGGCGGAAGGCGGCCGTGAGGGCCGCGACCGACGCGCCGGCGTCGTTGGCTCCCAGCCCGTAGAGCCGTTCGCCCTCCCACGTCGCCGCGAAAGGATCGCGCGTCCACGCCGCCGTGGGACGCACCGTGTCGTGGTGCGAGTTGAGCAGCAGCGTGGGCTTCGCGGCGTCGAAATGCGCCGCGCACGCATAGACGTTGTTGTACAGCCGCTCGGCGGCGATGCCGTGCGCCGCGAGGTGGCCCGTCAGCAGATCGGCCGTGCGCGCCTCGTCGCGCGACACCGACGGAGTGGCCACCAGCTTTTCGAGCAGTACGACCGCCTCGGCCTGCAATTCATTCAATCTCTCCATAAGCCTCTGCGCAATCGTTTCGTCAACCCCGGATCATGGTGCCGCCCGCGTCGAGCAGCGCCTCGGCCTGCTTGATGACCACGCTCTCCACGCCGCTGGCGACGGCGCGCAGCGCCCCGTCGATCTTGGGCAGCATCCCCGCGCTGATCGCCCCTTCGGTACGCAGCGCGGCGTAGGTGTCGGGCGTGATTTCGGCGATGACGCTCCGTTCGTCCTCCACGTCGCGCAGCACCCCCGCCTTCTCGAAACAGAAGACGAGCTGCGTCGGCGCGATGCGCGAAGCGGCGACCGCCACGGCCGACGCCACGCTGTCGGCGTTTGTATTGAGCAGCGTTCCCCGCCCGTCGCACGTGATGGCCGAGAAGACGGGCGTCAGCCCCGCATCGAGCAGCGTGCGCAGCAATTCGACGTTCACGCCCCCCTCGGCGATGTCGCCCACATAGCCGTAGTCGACGGCTCCGGCCGCACGCCGCACCGAGGTGACGGCATCGCCGTCGGCGCCCGACAGCCCGATCGCGCGGCAGCCAGCGGCCGACAAGGCCGCGACGAGCCGCTTGTTTATCAGTCCGGCATAGACCATCGTCACTACGTCGAGCGTCTCGCGGTCGGTTATGCGCCGCCCGTCGACCATGCGGCTCTCGATGCCCAGCTGCGCGGCCAGACGCGTGGCGAGCTTTCCTCCGCCGTGGACGAGCAGCTTCGGCCCTTCGAGCGCAGCGAAAGCCTCGACGAAGCGCGCCGTCGCCTCGGGCGAATCGATGACGTTGCCGCCGATCTTGACTACGGTGATCCGTTCCATAGCTATTCCAGTCCCTCCAACAATCGTTTGAGCACCACCTGGGCCGAGATCTCGCGGTTGGCCGCCTCGGGAATCACCAGACTGCGCGGCGACTCGATCACCTCGTCCGTGACGATCATGTTGCGCCGCACGGGCAGGCAGTGCATGAAGAAGGCGTCGTTCGTGAGCGCCATCTTCTCGGCGTCGACCGTCCAGTCGCGGTCGCGGCTCAGCACCCGGCCGTAGTTGGGATCGGCATAGGCCGCCCAATTCTTGGCATAGACGAAATCGGCCCCTTCGAGCGCGCGACGCTGGTCGTGTTCCACACGTGCGCCGCCCACGAAGCGGGGGTCGAGTTCGTACCCTTCGGGATGGGCGATCACGAAGTCGTAGTCCGCGGCGTTCATCCACTCGGCGAACGAGTTGGGCACGGCCTGCGGCAGCGCATTGGGATGCGGCGCCCACGTCATCACCACTTTGGGACGCGCCGTGCGCTTGTGCTCCTCGATCGTGATCAGATCGGCGAAACTCTGCAACGGGTGGCGCGTAGCGGCCTCCATCGAGAAGACCGGACGCCCCGAGTAGCGGATGAACTGTTCGAGCACGCGCTCCTCGTAGTCCTCCGTCTTGTCCTGAAAGCGGGCGAACGACCGCACGCCGATCAGGTCGCAGTAGGAACCCATCACGGGGATCGCTTCCAGCAGATGTTCGGCCTTGTCGCCGTCCATCACCACGCCGCGCTCGGTTTCGAGTTTCCATGCGCCCTGATTCACGTCGAGCACCATGACGTTCATCCCCAGGTTCATCGCCGCCTTCTGCGTCGACAGGCGGGTGCGCAGGCTGGAATTGAAGAAGATCATCAGCAGGGTCTTGTTCCGCCCCAGATGCTGGTAGGCGAAGCGGTCGCGCTTGACTTCGAGCGCTTCGGCCACCGCCGCCGCGAGATCGCCGATGTCGGCGACACAGGTAAATTTCCGCATGGTCGTATCCGTTTTTTAATGAAAATCCTCCAACAATGCTTTCAGGCGCGCGACGAATTCGTCGGCCTGCGCCTCGCTCAGCCCCAGTGCCGGCAGCAGCCGTACGGTATGCGCTCCCGCGCCGCCCGTGAAGACGCGCTGCTCGAAGACGAGCCGGCGCCGCAGCTCCGAAGCCGAACCCTCGACGTCGAAACCGATCATCAGGCCGCGTCCGCGCACGTCGTGCAGCGCGGGCAGCGTGCGCAAACGTTCGAGCAAGCGGTCACCCACCCTGCGGGCGTTCTCGACCAGCCCCTCGGCCGCGATCGTGTCGGCCACGGCGATCGCCGCCGCGCAGGCCAGATGGTTGCCGCCGAAGGTGGTGCCCAGCATCCCCTTGCGGGCCTCGAACTGCGGTGCGATGAGTACGCCGCCGATCGGGAAGCCGTTGCCCATGCCCTTGGCAGTCGTAATCAGATCGGGACGGATGCCCGCCCACTGGTGGGCGAAGAAACGCCCCGTGCGGCCGTACCCCGACTGGATCTCGTCGAGGATCAGCACCGTCCCCGTGCGCTCGGTCGCCTCGCGCAGCGCGCGAAGGAATTCCTCCTCGGGGCAGCGGATGCCCGCCACGCCCTGAATGCCTTCGACGATCACGGCGGCGAACTCGCGCGCGGCGAGCTTGCGCTCGACCGCCCCGATGTCGTTCAGCGGCACGAACTCCACGTTGGCCGTGGCGTTGAAGGGCGAGCGGATCGCGGGATTGTCGGTCACCTCGACGGCGCCCGACGTACGGCCGTGGAAAGCTCCGCCGAAGGCCAGCACCTTGGCCCGCCCCGTGTGGAACGACGCCAGTTTCAGAGCGTTTTCATTGGCTTCGGCGCCCGAGTTGCAGAGGAAAAGCCGGTAGTCGTCGTAACCCGACAATGCTCCCAGCCGCTCGGCCAGCGTGTGCTGCAACGAGTTTTCCACCGAATTGGAGTAGAATCCCAGCCGTGCGGCCTGCTCCGAGATCATCCGCACGTAATGCGGATGCGCATGGCCGATCGAAATGACGGCATGGCCGCCGTAGAGGTCGAGGTACTCCGTGCCTGCGGCATCGTAGACGTAGCTGCCGCTGCCGCGCACCGGCTCGACCGGATATAAGGAATAGACATCGAATAGTTCCATCTTCTTCTTGCGAATTAAAAGAATTAAAAATAGCCGCCGCGCATCCGAGCCGCTGTCGGATGTTCCGCCCGCCGCCCGATGAAGAGGCCTTCGGAAGTCGGCTGCAACATGCTCGCCATAAGACCGTCCACCTCCGAACCCTCCTCCGCGAGTCTCGCGCGCAGACTGTCGTTCGAAAAGGCCGTCGTCGGGACTCGTCCGCCCCGCCATCGTACAGGCGGCTCCATGAGCCGCACGAGCCGCAGCCTCCGGCGGCGGAGGCTCGCCATGGCTCCCCTCCGCAGGCTGCGACACGCGGCCGACCGCAGGGGGGGGGAATTCGGTTCTTAATTCTCGGCCCTGACGCCGGGCGTCAGAATGCGCTCGCTTTGAGCCGCAGCCCCTCGCGCTCGTCGAGCCCGAAGAGCAGGTTCATGTTCTGCACGGCCTGCCCCGAAGCCCCTTTGAGCAGGTTGTCGATCACCGAGATGATATGCAGCTTGCGGCCGTATTTGGCCACCTGCACCACCGCCTTGTTGGTGTTGACCGCCTGTTTGAGGTCGATCGGCCGATCGGCCACGAAGGTGAAGGCCGCATCCGCATAAAAGTCGCGGTACAATGCCTCGGCCTCCTCCTGCCGAAGGTCGCAGTCGGTGTAGACGCTGGCCAGAATGCCGCGGGCGAAGTCGCCGCGCATCGGCACGAAGTTGATTTCGGGCGCCGCGCCCCCTTGCATCGCGCCGAGTGTCCGGCCGATCTCCAAGAGGTGCTGGTGTGTGAAGGCCTTGTAGACCGAGATGTTGTCCGTCCGCCAGCTGAAATGGGTCGTGGCCGAAGGTTTCACCCCCGCACCCGTCGAACCCGTGACGGCCGTCGCGTGCACCTCCTCCCGCAACAATCCTTCACGGGCCAGCGGCAGCAGCGCCAGCTGGATCGCCGTGGCGAAGCAGCCGGGATTGGCCACGCGCCGCGCCGCACGGATGCGGTCGCGGTTCAGTTCGGGAAGTCCGTAGACGAAACCCTCCGACTCGTCGCGGAAATCCTGCGCCAGATCGACGATCCGCAACCCTTCGGGCAGGGCGTTCGCCGCGAGGAACTCGCGGCTCCGGCCGTGCGCCGAGCAGAGGAACAGCACGTCGATCGCCCCCAGATCGTATTCCGCCGTGAAACGCAGGTCGGTCTCGCCCAGCAGCCCGCCGTGTACGTCGCCGAGGGCGTTGCCCGCGTTGCTGTCGCTGTGGACGAATGCGATCTCGGCCGCCGGATGATTCACCAGCAGCCGCAGCAGTTCGCCGGCCGTGTAGCCGGCGCCGCCGATGACGCCGACCCTCATTTCTTCGCCTTGCCGTTACGTGCCTGCACGTTGTAGTAGATCTTCATCTGGTTGCCCAGAATCTTCGTGAAGCCCTTCACGTCGTCGGCCGTCCACGCCTTGTTGACTTCGCCGTACTCGCCGAAATCGGTCTTCATCAGGTCCAGCGGCGACTGCACGCCCACGAGCGTATAGCCGTAGGGACGCAGCGTCAGTTCCACTTCGCCCGTCACGTTCTCCTGCGAATGGTCGAGGAAGCGCTCGATGTCGCGCATCACGGGTTCGAGGTACTGCGCCTCGTGGAGGAACATGCCGTACCACGTCGAAAGCTGATCCTTCCAGTAGAGCTGCCACTTGGTGAGCGTATGCTTTTCGAGCATCTTGTGCGCGGCGATGATGAGCATCGGTGCGGCGGCCTCGAAGCCCACGCGGCCCTTGATGCCGATGATCGTGTCGCCGATGTGCATGTCGCGGCCGATGCCGTACTTCGCGCCGATGGCCTCCACGGCGCGGATCGCCTCGACCTTGTCGGCGTAGGGCTTGCCGTCGACGGCGGCGATCTCACCCCGCTCGAAGGCGATGCGCAGCGTGCGCGGCTCGTGTTCGGTCACCTGCGAGGGGTAGGCCTCCTCGGGCAGCGTCTCCTCGGAGTGCAACGTCTCCTTGCCGCCGATCGAGGTGCCCCACAGCCCCTTGTTGATCGAGTATTCCAGCTTCTTGAAATCGGCCTCGTAGCCGTGTTTTTTCAGGTAGTCGATCTCGTACTCGCGCGTGAGCGTCATGTCGCGCGTGGGGGTGATGATGCCGATTTCGGGGGCCAGGATTTGGAACGTCAGGTCGAAACGCACCTGATCGTTGCCGGCGCCCGTCGAACCGTGGGCCACATAGTCGGCGCCGATCTTCTTGGCGTACTCGATGATGGCGATGGCCTGGAAGATACGCTCCGAGCTGACCGAAATGGGATAGGTGCCGTTGCGCAGGATATTGCCGAAGACCATGTATTTGATGCTCTTCTCGTAATACTCCTGCTCGATGTCGAGCGTGACGTGGCTCGCGGCGCCCAGCGCGAGCGCCTTCTGCTCGATGACTTTCAGTTCGGCGGGCGAGAAGCCGCCCGTGTTGGCGATGGCGGTATGCACCTCGTAGCCCTTCTCCTCGGAGAGGTATTTCACACAGAACGAGGTATCGAGACCCCCGCTGAACGCCAGTACGACTTTTTCCTTTTTCATGCTATTTCCGTTTTTTGATTTTCTACTTCTTTTTGAGGCTGAACACCTTTTTCAGCCAGTTCCGGAACGCCATCCGGTAGGGCGCCAGACGCGAATGCTCCCGACGCGGCTGCTTCGGGTCGTAGAGCATCCCCGTACAGAGGCACATGCGGCGGTGGTTGCGTTGGAGGATGTCGTAGTTGCAGCACCCTTCGCACCCCTTCCAGAAGGTCTCGTCGTCGGTCAGCTCCGAAAAGGTCACGGGCACGTACCCCAGCCGCGAATTGAGCTTCATGACCGGAAGCGATGTCGTGATACTGAATATCTTAGCATACGGGAATCGTCGTCGGGCTAGTTCGAAGGTCTTCTCCTTGATCCGCGCCGCCAAACCCATGTGGCGGTAGTCGGGACTCACGATCAGACCAGAAGTCGCTACATAATCGCCGTGCTCCCAGCACTCGATGTAGCTAAATCCGACCAGCCGGTCGCCGTCGAGGGCGACCACGGCCTTGCCTCCCTTGATCTTGGAGGCAATGTACTCCGGCGAACGCTTGGCGATGCCGGTGCCACGCTGCAATGCCGATTCGTAGATCAGCCGACAGATTTCGTCGGCGAACTTCGCATGATCCTCCTCGGCAAATACCACGTGAATCGAATTCATTCCCATGTCTTGCTAAAATGGTAAAAATAATAATAGTTTACTAACCTGACTGTTGAGTTACGTTCCGGCAAAGTTAAGGGAAATATTCCAAACTTGTCGCCTTCGGCCGGAAAATATCGCGGATCGGGGGCGCTTTCGGCTCGGCGACCGAAAATCGGGGCATCCGTTCCGTCCCTGCCGGCCGGAGCGAGGCGCCGGAGACGCGAACCGCCGCGGGACGCTTCGCGGGCGGAGGCCCGCCGTTTCGGCCGGTCTCCGCGGCCTCTCCCTTCCGCGGAAAATTCCGTTCGCATTTTCTTTTCGGAGAAAGAGCCGGAGAGAATCGCGGAGCGGGAATGCAGGGAGTCCGCCGTCCGCCTCGCTGGACGATCACGATGGATCGGGGTCTTTTTTCCATCGAAAAAAGCAGCGGCGCGAAGCCGATCCGTTCCCCCTGCCGGTGCATCCGCTGCGTATGTCCGCGAACGTCGGAAATTGCAGGGTTTGCGCGGCAGCAGACCGCGCCGCTTTTCCCGGGAGGCGGGCGGATCGTCGAACGCAGCGTCGCCGCGACGGTTTCGAGAGGTGCCGGCAGCCCGGCAGGGTAAGGACGCGGGCGTTTTCCCGCGGTTCCGGCTCATCGGAAAGGGGCGCGCAGGTGCGGTTCGGAGAGTCGCAGACGATGCGGACGGCTCCTTTACAAATGGATCGAATCGGGAATTTCCTGCAACCGGCCCTGCGTCAGGTCGCGGTACTGGTTGGGGGTGATGCCCGTCTTCTTCTTGAAGGCGATGTTGAAATGCGAGGGGTATTCGAATCCGCTCTCGAAGGCGATCTCCTGGCAGGTGAGCGCCGAATTGGTCAGCAGCTCCTTGCTCTTGTTGATTTTCAGTTCCAGCAGATATTGCGCCGGGGCGAACCCGACGTACTGCCGGAAGAGCCGGCGGAACCGCGAGTAGCTCATGCAGATGCGCGCGGCGACCTCCTGGCAGGAGAGGTTGCGGTTGAAGTTGTCCTGCATGATGATCTTCGCCTCGTTGAGCTGCGCGGCGACCTGCATGTCTTCGAGTGCGGTCTGCATGTGCTCGGCGTAGGCGAATCCCAGCAGCAGGTTGACGATGCCGGCCAGAATCTGCTGGAAGCCGCTGCCCTGCTCCTGCGCCGTGCGCAACGCCAGTTTGTAGAGATTGATGATATCCTCGTGATAACCGACGTTGAAAAGCGGCCGGTGCGGGTCGAGGAACTTCGCGCCGACCTTGCGGTCGATGTCGGGGCCGGTGAATCCGATCCAGTACTCGTGCCAGCCGGTCTTGGGCGAGGGGCGGTAGCTGTGCCACTCGCCGGGGAAGAGCAGGATGAACTTGCCGCCGCCCTCGAAGGAGGTCTCCTTGTGCGAAGCCGACACGAACTGCCCGTCGCCGCGCGAGATGTAGATCAGCTGGTACTCGTTGAGCAGCCGTCCCTTTTCGACCGAAAAGAGGTAGCGGACAGGATGGTTCGACGGCGGGTAGGAGGTTTGCGGTTCGATGATCTGATAGCCGGTCGTCGTGACGACGACGCCCCAGCGGTTGTCCTGCTCGTTGGCGAGCAGATACTTGATGTGAGCGGAGGTTTCCATCGGTCGGAGAGGTTCGGAGTGGGTTTCAGAGGTAAAGATAGATAATTTATCGGACCGTTGTCCGCCTCCTGTGTTTTTATATAACAATTAGGTCAAAAATCGAAATCGCACGGATGCCGTTTGTATAATCTTTAAATCAAAAACAGAAATCGAAGGGTCTCTATCCGTGCTACTTTTGCATTGAGACAAAAATCGAAAAAGTCATACGGGTTATGAATTCCAACGCAAAAATCGGCCTGTTCGGAACGGGGCTCGATACCTATTGGGGCCAGTTCGACGGCCTGCTCGATGAATTGAAAGGCTATCAGGCGCGCATCCGCGATCGGATGGAGCGCGACGCGGGCGTGCAGGTGGCGGACGCCGGCATGGTGGACAGCCCTGCCCGCGCGCTCGAAGCGGCTTCGCTCTTCGCCCGCGAGCAGGTCGATCTGGTGTTCCTCTATATGGCCACCTACTGTCTGTCGTCGACGATCCTGCCCGTCGTGCAGCGGCTCAACTGTCCGGTGGTGGTGCTCAACCTGCAACCGACGCCGGCCATCGATTACGAGCGGCTCAACGCCCTGGGCGACCGCGGCCGGATGACGGGCATGTGGCTGGCGAACTGCCAGGCCTGCTCGGCGCCCGAAATCGCCAGCGTGCTGGCGCGCAGCCACCGGCGGTGCGCCTTCGTGACGGGATGGCTCGACGATCCGGTCGCCTGGCGGCAGATCGGCGAGTGGATCGCCGCTGCGGGCGTCTGTGCCGGTATGCGTCGGAACCGGCTCGGCGTACTGGGACACTACTACGGGGGGATGCTCGACGTATATACCGACCTCACGCGCCAGTCGGCCGTCTTCGGGACGCACGTCGAACTGCTCGAAATGTGCGAGCTGCACGCCCTGCGCGAGCGGGTGACCGACGCGGAGGTCGCGGGCAAGATCGCGGAGTTCCGCGCGGCTTTCGAGGTGTCGCCCGAATGCGAGCAGGCGGAGCTGGAGCGTGCGGCGCGCACGTCGGTGGCCCTCGACCGCTTGGTGGCGGCGCACGGGCTGGGGGCGATGGCCTATTATTACGAGGGTGCTCCGGGCAACGACTACGAGCGGATCGTCACCTCCGTGATCGCCGGCAATACGCTGCTCACCGGACGGGGAGTCCCCGTGGCGGGCGAGTGCGAGGTGAAGAACGCGCAGGCGATGAAGATCCTCTCGCTGCTGGGTGCGGGCGGCTCCTTCTCGGAGTTCTATGCGCTGGATTTCAATGACGACATCGTGATGCTGGGGCACGACGGCCCGGCCCATTTCGCCATCGCCGAAGGGGCGGTGGGGCTGGTTCCGCTGCCGCTCTACCACGGCAAGCCCGGCAAGGGGCTCTCGATCCAGATGAGCGTCAAGCACGGCCCCGTGACGCTGCTGTCGGTCTGCGAGGGGCGCGACGGGGTCTATCTGCTCATGGCCGAGGGCGAGTCGGTGGAGGGGCCGACGCTACGCATCGGCAATACCAACAGCCGCTACCGCTTCGCCTGCGGGGCGCGCCGCTTCATCGAGGAGTGGAGCCTGGCCGGCCCGTCGCACCACTGTGCGATCGGTACGGGGCATGTGGGCGACACGCTGCGCAAGGTGGCCTTCCTGCTGGATATTCCGCTTGTCGAGATCAAATAAGACATTTGTAATGAACCGATTCGAAGCTTTGATGCGCCGCGCGGCCCTGGTGCTCGCGCTGCTGCTGACGACCGCCTGCGGAGGCGGTGAAGAGGAACCCCGGACGCCTCCTGCGGAGCCGCCCAGGGAGATCGAGGTCGATGCGTCGAGTACGCTCTACGGATTCGTGGGCGACACGGCGGGGAATCCCGTCGAGGGCGTGGTCGTAAGCGACGGCTTCCAGTGCGTGGCCACCGATGCCGGGGGCGTCTACGAGATGAAGCGCAATGCGGCGGCGGAATACGTCTACTATTCGGTGCCCGCGGAGTTCAAGATCCGCACGGGACACGACGGCTATCCCGATTTCTACGTGCGGCTCGATACCTCGCAGCAGAAGATCCGTCAGGATTTCACGCTCGAACGCCTCGCGGGCGTCGAGCGCAACTTCCGCCTGATCTGCATCGGCGATCCCCAGCCCGCCAAGGCCGAGGAGGCGACGCGGTTCGAACGCGAGGCGATGGTCGACGTGCGCCGCACGGCGACGGCTTCGGCGGTGCCCTGCTACGGCGTGGCGCTGGGCGACATCACGGGCGAGAAACCCGACCTGCTCGCGGGCGTGCGCCGTTCGCTGGGGACGGCGGGCATTCCGGTCTTCGTGCTGCCGGGCAACCACGACAAATACAAGGTGGACGACGCCACGCCGCGCGACGCCTCCTATTTCCGCTATACGATGGGGCCGGTGGACTATTCGTTCAACCGCGGCGACGTGCACGTGGTCTGCATGGACGACGTGATCTACACCTCGGGCACGGAGTACACCAACGGCTTTACGGACGCCCAGCTGGCCTGGCTGCGCGCCGACCTGAGTTTCGTGCCGAAGCAGAAGATGGTCATCCTCTGCTACCATATCCCGCTGCGCAGCGGTACGGCACGCAACATGGCGGCCGTCAAGGCGCTGCTGTCGGAGTACGCCGAGGCGCATCTCATGGCGGCGCACACCCACTACAACGAGAATTTCATCAATACCGACGCGGACGGAGGACTCTACGAGCATATCCACGGCGCACCCTGCGGGGTGTTCTGGCACTCGGCGCTCAACGGCGACGGCACGCCCAACGGCTATGCGGTCTACGACGTGGAGGGAGCGGCGATCACCGACTGGCGCTACAAATCCAGCCTGCACGACGAGTCGTTCCAGATCCGTCTGCATCGCGGCGGCGACACCCACAGCGGCTTCACCTATCCCTATACGCCGAAGACGGTGATCGCCAACGTCTGGAACGCCGATCCCGAATGGCGGGTTACGCTCTGCGAGAACGGCGTGGAGACCAAGGCGATGACGCTGGTGACGACCTACACCGACGCGTGGTCGGTGGGGTACCATGTGGGCGTGCTGGGGCGCGGCGACAACTACAAGTCGCCCTGCAAGCACATGTACGTGGCCGAGCCGAACGACGTCAGGGCCGCATTGAAGGTGGTGGCCGTCGACCGCTGGGGCAACCGCTACGAGCAGTCGGAGTTCACGGCGCCCGACGACTTCACGGATGCCAGGTCGCCCGTGTATTGATGCCGGCCGGAGGCTCCGTGCGTGCGGAGCGGCGACGATGCGAGGAAACGAAAGACAGGAGAACGGGGATCGGAAAAAACTGTTCGAATGTTAATGAATACCTAAAATTACGACAATGTTACTCAAACTGAGAGGAATGTGCGCTGTCCTGTTGGCGGCGCTGGCATTCGCCGGCTGCTCGGACGACGATGCGGCGAGTAGTCTGGCGACGAATTTCGACGAACTGGAATTTTCCTACGAGGAGTCCGACCAGCAGCTGTTGATTCGCTCGACGGTGCCGTGGACGTTGGACTGCACCTATCTGACGGGCGACGGGTGGCTCGCGTTCGACAAGACGAGCGGCCCCGGCGACGAGGGCATCGTTTCGCAGCGCGTGACGATCAAGGCGCTGCACAACACCGGTGTCGAACGCACCGCCGAACTGCACATTATGGGCGCCGGTTTCGACCGCAAGGTGACTGTCGTGCAGGAAGACGGCCAGGTACGCATCGACGGCGTGGAGCTGGAAGGCGACATGGCCAAAGACGAACCGGTCGAGAAGACCTACATCGCCGTGAACTATTCGCGTGCGGTGGGCGGCGAGAAACTGACCGTCACGCCGACGCTGTCGGGCGAGGGCTCGGACGGCCTGTCGGTGGCTGCGGGCGAGGTGACGCTCGACGCGGGCAGCGGCGTGGCGCGCATGGCCGTGACGGGTACGCCCACGACCTTCGGCGAGGTGCTCTTCAAGGTCGCCGTCGAACTCGGCGACAAGAGCTTCGGCCCCTACGAGGTGAAGAGCGAAACGGCCAACCGCATGGCGGCGCCGACGGGACTCTACGTCTTCCGTGCCGATTCGCACGAGATCATCATGGAGTGGGACAACGACCACAGCACCGTACGCACCAGAAAGTGGGCGTGGCAGCTGCTGGATTCCGATGCGGACGACGCCGGGGTGGTGCGCGAGTTCACCTACGAGGTGAACAGCAACGACGACAAGAATCCGAAGTATGTTTACAACCGTTTCATCATCGGGGCGCTCGATCCCGGAACGACCTACTATTTCCGCGTGAAGCGCTGCCCGTCCGAGGGGGTTGCCGACGATGCGGGCAAGATCGACTCGAAGTGGACGGAGCTGTGTCCCGTGACGACGAAGGCTGAACCGGAGGTGCCGGCCGACGCCGTACTCTTCCAGGATTTCCGCTATCTGGCTTACGGCGGCAACAACGTCTATACGGCGTTTGCAGGCGGTGTGAACGACAATCCGACAGGCAAGGCGCTCGATCAGATCTTCGTGCCCTATGAGAAATACTGCAATGCCAATTCGGCGGCGGCCAACCTCTGGACGACCCACAGCGCGGCCTACCGCTCGGCGGTCGGCCTGGACGGCTGGGTAGGCGGCAACAATGCGGCCGGACACACGGGCAACAATTCGGTCTACGGCGCTACGGGGATGCTCAAACTGGGTACCGGATCGGCCGTCGGCTGGATTCAGACGCCGGCGCTGGAAAAACTGACGGGGGCGACCGACATCACCGTGAGCTTCGACGCCTGCTGCTGGTGGGAGGATCCTTCGTCGAGCGCGAAGAGCGACAATCCCGAAATCAAGGTGATCGTCGTGGGCCCGGGTACGATCGACGGCCAGAAGGAGGCGAAGGTACAGATCAGCGAGAAACGGGAGATGAAGCCCTGTACGGTGAACGTCGCAGGCGCGACGGCCGAGACGCACATCGAGTTCAGTGCAGTCTTCGCCAAGGAGAACGGGCTTACCAACCGCTGGTTCCTCGACAACGTCCTGATCGTTCCGGCCAAGTGATTCGCGCCGGAGTTTCGGAATCCGGCGCGATGGTAAGAGAGGGGTGCGGCCCGCAGAAGCCGCACCTCTCTTTATTTTGGTAGCTATATACGGCTTCGCGCCTCGTCGGATTTCCGATCCGGTGCACCCGACCGGCCGTCGGAGCGTTCGCGTCGGAGCCGCGTTTGCAGATTGGACCCACCCCCAAACCCCCGCCTCGGCGGGGGCTTCGGGCAAGGCCCGCTCGGGTCGTCGGGCTTCGGAGGAGCGGCGGTGCAAAATGGGATATTGCCGCCTGATTCTATCGATTACCCCGGGAGAGTCATTTTTTGAAATCTATAAATCAAAATGCGTAACGACGCCGTTTCCGAACATTCTATATTTGTGTACAATTATGTAACAAAAAGCCGTCAGGCCTCCTTTTTCCGTGCCGCCGGACAGTTCGCGCGGTCGCTGCGAGAAGCGGAAACGGACAGCAGGGAGCCGAAACGGCCGCCGACACCAGCCGATCCCTATCTCCGATAGATGTAAACAAACTTAAAACTATGAATCATGGATGAACTTAGACCAGTAACGAACCGGTCGAAAGCCTTCGGCTCTCGGCTCGGACTGTTTTGTCTGGCCTGCCTGTCGGCCGGCCTGGCATTGATTTCCCCCCCCCTCGCCTTTGCGGCGCGGCCGGCTGACGAATTGTTGGATATCCGGGGCGTCGTCGTAGATACGAAAGACCCTCCCACGCCGCTGGTGGGCGTGACGGTGCTCGTGCAGGGAACGGTTCGCGGAACGACGACCGACGCCGAAGGATTCTTCTCGATCAAGGCCAAACACGGCGACGTGCTCACCTTTTCGTTTATCGGGTACACGGGCAAAGAGTATCGGGTGAACAAAAGCGTGGCCAACCTTTCGATCGCAATGGAGGAGGAACTGACCAGTATCGATCAGGTCGTGGTGACGGGTATGACTTCGCAGCAGCGCAAGCATATCGCCGCTTCGGTCGGCGCGGTGGCTCCCTCCAATTTCGAAAACAAGCCCATCACCCGTCTGTCGCAGGCCTTGCAGGGCGGAACGACGGGTATCCTGGTGACTCAGAGTTCGGGCCTTCCGGGCGGTGACGGCGCGACGATCAAGATCCGCGGCGTGGCGTCGCTTCTGGGTTCCGACCCGCTGGTGCTGGTCGACGGCTTCGAGTTCGACATGGACAAGCTCGATCCCTCGACCGTCGAGTCGGTGTCGATCCTCAAAGACGCTGCCGCTGCGTCGATCTACGGCGCCAAAGCCGGTAACGGCGTTATCCTCATCACGACCAAGCGCGGTTCGGCCGGCAAGGTTTCGGTGTCGTACAACGGTTATTTCGGTATTCAGCAGCCGATCTACCTGCCCGACTTCGTCGACGGAGCCACCTACATGGAGTATATCAACGAGGCCAACCGCAATACCACGGGTGTGGACAAGTATACCCCCGAACAGATTCGGATCACGCGCGAGGGGAGCGACCCGATCCACTATCCCAGCACCGACTGGATGAAGGAGACGATGCGCGAGACGGCCCCGATCCACGAGCACAACTTCACCGTGTCGGGCGGTAACACCACCGCGCGCTTCGCCCTGTCGGCGCAGTATCTCAATCAGGACGGTATGTACAAGGTGATGGACAACGGATTCGAACGTCTGACGGTGCGTGCCAACACGACGGTGAACCTCAACAAGGACATCATGATGTTCGTCGACATGTTCGTCGGCCGCGATACGCAGCGTCAGCCCGAGACGATGAACAAGACCATTCTGGACTACATCTATCTCGCACCGCCGACGCTCGTCTCGAAATATCCCCGCAAGGAGGGACAGAAGCCCGGATACGACTACTACGGCGTCTATTTCGAGTGGATGAACCCGCTGGCCAACCTCGAACGCGGTACGCAGGTGGAGAGCGTGCGCGACTACGTGACGATCAACGCCCGCCCCACGTGGCATATCATTCCCGGCCTGACGCTCAAAGGACAGGTGGGCTACCGCATCGCATCGGGCATGGACAAGAAGGACCGCAACGCCTACGTCTTCCTCGACTACTTCTCCGGCAACGAGTCGGGAACGTTCGGCGCCGTGAAGTCGGCCACTTATACCACGCGCACGAGCTACTGGATGGTCGGCGCGACGCTCGACTGGACGAAGGAGTTCGGCGACCACCGCATCAACATTCTGGGCGGATGGAACGAAGAGGTCGACCGCCGCAACGGCTGGGACGACGTGGCGCTGCTCTCGTTCTTCGGAAAGGCCTATTACAGCTACAAGGACAAGTATCTGGCCGAGGTCGGCATTCGCCGCGACGGTTCGTCGCTCTTCGGCGACGGGCACAAGTGGGGCAACTTCCCTTCGGTGGCCGTGGGCTGGAACGTCAACCGCGAACCGTGGATGCAGAACGCCCGGTTCATCGACAACTTCAAGATCCGCGCCTCCTACGGTATGCTGGGCAACAACAACGTGGCGCTCTACCGCTACCAGACCATTATCGACAACTCGGGTAACGAAATCGTCAACGGCAACCCCGACTTGACGTGGGAGAAGGTGAAGATTCTCGACGCGGGCGTCGACCTGAGCCTCTTCGGGCAGAAGCTCGAAGTGACCTTCGACTGGTTCCGCAAGGTGACCGACGACATGATCGTCAACGTGCCTTCGACGCCCAGCTCGGGGCTGCTGGCCGCACCGATGAACGTCGGAAAGGCCGAGGTGAAGGGTTACGAAATCGGCGTGGGCTTCAACCACTCCTTTACGAAGGACATCGATTTCAACATCAATCTGGGTTACTCCTACAACAAGTCGAAGTGGCTCGAAATCACCAACGACGAGCTTATCAACGGCAATACGATCTATCGCAAGGGACATGCCATCAAGGAGTACTACGGCTATCAGGCCGATCACCTGCTCACGCAGGACGACCTCGATTTCCGCGTGCCGATCATCGGCGGCTACGACGGCGCGACGACGGCGCAACTGCCCGGCGACATCCGCTACGTGGATACCAACGGCGACAAGGTGATTACGACCGACGACCGCGTGCCGCTGGGCGACCAGGATCCGCACAGCGTCTACTACGGCAACCTCTCGTTCCGCTGGAAGAACCTCGACTTCGACATGCAGGTCAACGGCGTGGGATACGTGCCGATCTTCTATCAGGGGTTGATTTCGAACCCGCTCGATCCGGAGTACGGCGGTACGCCCCAGCGCTGGCACCTCGACCACTGGAAGGCCGAAAATCCCGACCGCAACGCCAAACTGCCGCGCGTGACGACCGATCCGGGCAACAATGCGCTGCTGTCAACCTTCTGGAAGGAGAACGGCGCCTTCGTCCGTATCAAGTACATGCAGCTGGGCTACAACTTCAAGGCGCTGGCCAAGAAGATCCATGCCGGTAACTTCCGTGTTTACGTGAACGTGCAGAATCCCTTCACCTTCACCAAGGTCGAGCTGATCGACCCCGAGACGAAGGGCACGCACACTACCTACCCGATGTTCAAGACCTATTCCGTCGGTCTGAATGTGAATTTCTAACCGGTAACACCTAAACAGTAGACAATTATGAACTATATCGATCATATCAAAGGATACCTCTCCCGCGCAGCGCTCCTGCTGCTGATGGCCGGCGGTGCGCTGATGGCCGGATGCGAGGATTTTCTGGTGCGCGACGTGCCCAACCAGACGACCGACGAGGAGTGGTGGCAGAACAAGGGGCAGCTCAACACGGCGCTCAACAACCTCTACAAGCCCATGCCGTCGGGCAGCATCACCTATGTCAACCATGACGTGAAGCAGGCACAGAATACGGGTTATTCCAATGCGCGCGTGGAGATGGAGGCCCTTACGGACAACGGAATCGGTTCGGCCAACTATGTCTCCTACAACGCCTTTACGGCCGGCATCACGTCGGCCAGCGAGACGGTATGCACCAATATCTGGAATATGAAATGGACAGTGATACGCCGTTGCTGCCGCTTCATGGAGCACTACCAGCAGGCGACGGTGGCCCCCGACGCGGCGCCGCACGAAGGCATCCAGACCGTCGACCGTTTCGCCGCCGAGGCGCGTGCGCTCAGGGCGTTCTACCATTTGGAGCTCTTCCTCTTTTTCGGCGATATTCCGCTCGTCGACCACTCGACGCTGCCGACCGAGCAGTTCCTCGTGCGCCGTCCGCAGCAGGAGGTCGTCGACTGGATCGCCGGCGAGTTGGAGGGTGCGTCGCACAACCTGCCGGTCGTGCCGCAGACCAAGTCGGAGCGCTGGCGCTGGACGAAGGGCGCCTGCTATGCGTGGATGTCCTACCTCTATCTCTATGTCGGCGACTGGGCCAATGCCAAGAAGTGGGCCGAGGAGGTAGTCAAGCTGGGAATTTACGACCTCTATCGCAGCACGGCCGATCCGGCCGACAGTTTCCGCCGGCAGTTCATCCACGAGGCCTACAACAACGACACGAAGGAGTCGATCCTCACCACCGAGCTGGGTATGCGTCAGGTGCAGCGCCGTCTGGCTCCGCCCGACGGCGGTAACGGCCAGACCGGTCTGTCGCCCACGGCGTCGCTCGTCGACGAGTTCGAGTTGCTCGACGGCCGCACGCTCGACGAACTGCCCGCCGACGAGAAACGGGCCTACCAGCTCGACCCGCAGCCCGAAAAGCGCGATCCGCGTCTGGGCATGTCGATCATCTTCCCCACCGAGACCTTCCTCGGCTATACGGCCCATCCGTGGGAGCCTTCGCACAAGGATGCCATCGGCAAGGAGGGTTCGACGAAGACCGGTTACTGGATCAAGAAGTGGGCGAATGAAACCGACCGCACCAATTACAGCAGTACGGACGGCGGCAAGCTCGACTTCCAGAACATGCGCTATGCGGTGGTGCTGCTCAACTACGTCGAAGCTGCCATCGAGCTGAACCAGCTGAGCGATCCGAATATCTACGACTATCTCGACGACATCCGCGACCGTGCGGGAATGCCGCCCGTGGATCGCACGAAGTACGCTACGCAGACGAAGCTGCGCGAACTGGTACGCCGCGAGCGCCGTGTGGAACTGGCCTTCGAGGGACACCGTCTGTTCGATATCCGCCGCTGGCGGATCGCCGAGCAGGTGATGAACGGCGAGGTCTACGGCGCGACGCCTCCGGGTGCCGACGACCGCTACCTGGCCCAGACGCGCGTTTTCAACCCCAACCGCGACTACCTGTGGCCCATTCCGGTCGGTGAGATGAACACTAACACGGCGATGGAGCAGAACCCCGGGTATTGATGCCGCAGATTCGAACGACGGATTTCTCCGCCGACGGCCGGTGACGGCGGCCGGCGGAGAATTCGTAAACGGCAGAGAGAACAAACCAACTATTAATCTGACTTGTTATGCAACCGATGAAACGAACATTCCGAAGTGCGATATGGCCCCTTTTGGGGTTGTTGACCGTCGCCTGCGCTGCGCCGGACGGGCGCAACCTTCCGGCTGCGGAAGATTTCGAGAGCCTGAGCGCGCAGTTCGCGGCACCTTCCAAGGAGTACGGCTCGGCGCCGCTCTTCGTCTGGAACAAGGTCGTGACGCCCGAACGGATCGACGAAGCGATGGCCGACCTCAAAGACAAGGGCTTCGGCGGCGTCTTCGTACACCCCCGTCCGGGCATGGTGACGCAGTATCTCGACGACAACTGGTTCTCGCTCTTCCGCCATACGATGGAGAAGGGCCGCGAACTGGACATGAACGTCTGGATCTACGACGAGAACTCCTATCCGAGCGGTTTCGCGGGCGGCCACGTCAACGAGGCGATGCCCGAGAGCTACGACGAGGGCGTGGCGCTCAAATACCTGCGTGCCGGGGTGCTGCCCGATACGGTCGACCGCTTCTTCTGCTGCCTGCGACGTGAAGGCGACGCCTTCACCGACATTACGGCCGAAGCCGTTTCGCGGCGTGGCGAAAAGGGCGATTACTACCTCTTCTACAAGGCTTACAACCCCACGTCGCCGTGGTACAGCGGCTTCTCGTACGTGGATCTGATGCACGAGGGCGTGGCCGACAAATTCATCGAACTGACGCTTGACGGCTACAAGAAGGTCGTGGGCGAGGAGTTCGGCGGCACCGTTCCGGGCTGGTTCACCGACGAGCCGCAGATCGTGGTGACCGACCGCGAGTCGATCCGCTGGACACCCGACCTGTTCGATGCCTTCCGCGCCCGCTGGGGATACGATCTCGAACCCAATCTGGTCTCGCTCTGGGAGGAGGTCGGTCCGTGGCGGCAGGTGCGGCACAACTACCGCGACGTGCTGATGAATCTCTTCCTGGATCGCTATATCAAGGTCTGCCACGACTATTGCGAGCGCAACAACCTGGTCTTCACCGGCCATTTCTGGGAGCACGGGTGGCCCGACATGGGGCACAACCCCGACAACATGGCCATGTACGCCTGGCAGCAGATGCCGGGCATCGACCTGCTGTACAACAAATTCGACGTCAAATCGCCCAACGCCCACTTCGGCAACGTGCGTTCTGTGAAGGAGGTCAACAGCGCGGCCAACCAGATGGGGCGCGTGCGCAAGCTGAGCGAATCCTACGGCGGCGGCGGTTGGGACATGACGCTGCGCGACTTCAAGCGTCAGGGCGACTGGGAATATGCGCTGGGCGTGAACTTCATGAACCAGCATATCGCACCGCTGAGCATCGCCGGTGCACGCAAGTACGACTATCCGCCCGCCTTCACGCCCCATTCGCCGTGGTGGGAGTATTACCGCGAGCTGAACCTCCACTTCGCCCGTCTGTCGCTGGCGCTCTCGTCGGGCGGCCAGTACAACGACGTGCTGGTGCTCGAACCCACCACCTCGATCTGGATGTACTACACCTACAACGCACCGCGCCCGAACCGCTGGCGGACGATGGGCGAGGAGTTCCAGGCCTTCATCACCGCATTGGAACGGCATCAGGTGGAGTTCGATCTGGGGTCGGAGAACATCCTGCTCAACCACGGTTCGGTCAAGGGCGACCGCTTCGTCGTGGGCAAACGCGCCTACGGGACGGTGGTGCTGCCGGCGCAGATGGAGAACGTCGACGCCGCGACGTTCGACCTGCTCGAACGGTTCGCCGCGAAGGGCGGTCGGATCATCGCCTACGGTACGCCGCAGTATGTGGACGGTGCGAGGAGCGCCGAGGCGGAGGCCTTCTTCGCCGATCCGGCGAAGGTGACGCGCGCCGATGCGGGCGAACCGATCGACTACTCGCTCTTCGCTACGCCCGAAATCGCATTCGATGCGCCGGAGGGCAACTACCTCTTCCACCATCGCCGCCGCATGGACGACGGACAGCTGTTGTTCCTCGCCAATTCGAGCCTTACGCGCCCCGTCCGGGGTACGGTGACGCTGCAAGGGCGTCAGGCCGCGCTGCTCGATACCCGCACGGGCGAGATCCGCGGCTACGGGGCGCAGCGCGAGGGCGACCGGCTGACGATCGCCTACGATCTCCATCCGGCCGGCAGCCTGCTGCTCTACGTCTTCGACGAGGAGCGCGAAGGGTTGGCACCCGCGCCTGCGCGGCGCGTGCTGACGGCGGTCCCTGCCGCGGGAGGTCTGACGGCGAAGCCCGACGCGCCCAACGTGATGACGATCGATTTCTGCGATCTGGAACTCGACGGCAAGGTCTATCCGGATCTGAACAGTTACGACGCGGCCAAACTCGCCTACCAGCATCACGGCTTCAAGGCCGGCAATCCGTGGAGCACCTCGGTGCAGTTCCGCGACCATACCGTGCGCCGCGACACCTTCACGATGGGCGGATTCAAGGCGTCGTACCGGTTCACGGTGACGTCCGGTGTCGACCGCAGCCGCTTGCAGGCCGTCGTCGAGCAGCCCGAACTCTACCGCGTGACGCTCAACGGCGTGGAGCTGAAAGCCCTGCCCGACAAGCACTGGATCGATCCCGAAATGCGCTTCATGCCCCTCGGCGATGCCGTGCGCACGGGCGAGAACGTGCTGACGATGGAGTGCTCGCCGATGCGCGTGCTGGCCGAGATCGAACCGATCTACATCCTGGGCGATTTCCGGCTCGAACCGGCCGCCAAAGGGTGGAACATCGTCGCTCCGGGCGATTTCGCCGCCGGCAGCTGGAAGGCGCAGGGCTGGCCCTGCTATCCCGGCAAGGTGACCTATGCGCGGGAGTTCGATGTCGCCGAAAAGGCGCCCTACTACGAAGTGGCGCTGGGCGAGTGGAAGGGTACGGTCTGCGAGGTGCTCGTCAACGGCCGTTCGGCCGGTATCGTCTATGCGGAGCCGTATACGGTCGACGTGACGGAGTGGATCGTGGCGGGCCGCAACCGTGTGGAGGTGAAGGTCGTGGGCAGCAACTACAACCTCATGGGGCCGCTGCACGCCGCGCACTTCAAACGGATCACGCCGGCCTTCTGGCGCGGGGTCAAGGAGTATCCCTCCGGTAAGGACTACGTGCAGCAGGACTACGGTCTGATGGGCGATTTCACCCTCGCGGCGGGTCGTTGACCCCTCTTTCGGACGAATTTGCGATGCGGGACGGCGGAATGCCGTCCCGCTTTTCGTCCGGTTTCGTTTGCGATTGTCGGGCGCTATGTCCGTGAGGAGGGGGATTTTGACATTCGGAAAGGGGTACGGCTCGAAGAAATGTCGGTTTCGTTATGAAATTTTTACGGTTTTATTTTGAAATTTTTCGTTTTATGCGTTCCTTTGTATGCGGAAAATAATCGAAAACGAAAATATCCTATGACAAAGCAATTCGATGTGATTATTATCGGCGGCGGCGCTACGGGTGCGGGTGTGGCCCGCGACTGCTCCCTGCGCGGTATCCGTGCGCTGTTGCTCGAACGAGGCGACATCGCCACGGGTGCGACGGGCCGTAATCACGGTCTGTTGCACAGCGGCGCACGCTATGCCGTGACGGACCGCGAATCGGCCGAGGAGTGCATCAAGGAGAACATGATCCTGCGCCGGATCGCCAGCCATTGCGTCGAGCAGACCGACGGTCTGTTCCTGAGCCTGCCCGAAGACGGGCTGGAATTCCAGGCCAAGTTCGTCGAAGCGTGTCGTGCGGCGGGTATCCGGGCCGACGTGATCGACCCGAAGGAGGCGCTGCGGCTCGAACCGTCGGCCAATCCGGCGATGATCGGCGCGGTGCGCGTTCCCGACGGCGCGGTCGATCCGTTCCGGCTGACGGCCGCCAACGTCATCGATGCCAAGGCGCACGGCGCCGAGGTGCTGACCTACCACGAGGTGCTCGACTTTCTGCGCGAACAGAACCGCATCACGGGCGTCAAGGTGCTCGACCGCAAGACGGGCCAGACGGCCGAATACCGCGCGCAGGTGGTGGTCAACGCGGGCGGCATCTGGGGGCACGACATCGCCCGCAAGGCGGGGGTGACGGTCAACATGCTGCCGGCCAAGGGCTCGCTGCTGATCTTCGGCCACAGGGTGAACAACATCGTGCTGAACCGCTGCCGCAAGCCGGCCGACGCCGACATCCTGGTGCCGGGCGATACGATCTCGCTGATCGGCACCACGTCGAGCAAGGTGCCCTTCGACGAGGTGGACGACATGTACGTGACGGCCGACGAGGTCGACCTGCTGCTGCGCGAGGGAATGAAACTGGCCCCGTCGCTGGAACATACGCGCATCCTGCGCGCCTACGCCGGCGTGCGTCCGCTGGTAGCGTCGGACGACGATCCGAGCGGCCGCAGCGTGAGCCGCGGCATCGTGGTGCTCGACCACGCCACGCGCGACGGGTTGGAGGGCTTCGTGACCATCACGGGCGGCAAGCTGATGACCTACCGTCTGATGGCGGAGTGGACGACCGACTTGATTTGCAAAAAGTTGAATCTTACGGCCAAATGTACCACCGCCGAGGAGAAGTTGCCCGGCTCGCGCGAGCCGGAGGAGGAGGTCAATCGTCGTCTGATCTCGGTGCCGGTGGCGCAGCGCGCCTCGTCGATCCACCGTCACGGCGACATGGCCGGCAAGGTGGCTGCGGGCGATGCCGCCCGGCGTTCGCTGGTGTGCGAATGCGAGGAGGTGTCGGTCGGCGAGGTGGAGTATGCGCTCAATGAGCTGGACGTGAACAATCTGGTCGACCTGCGCCGGCGCACCCGTGTGGGCATGGGTACCTGTCAGGGCGAGTTGTGCGCCTGCCGCGCCGCGGGGCTGATGGCCGAAGCGGGCAAGTACTGCGTGCGGCGCGCCAAGGAGGATCTGACGGCGTTCCTCAACGAACGCTGGAAGGGCATGGCCCCCGTGGCGTGGGGCGATACGCTGCGCGAGAGCGAGTTCACGATGTGGCTCTACGACGGCGTGTGCGGTTTAACGAGTGCTAACAATACGAAATGACGATATGAAATTCGATAGTGTAATCATCGGCGGCGGCCTGGCGGGACTCGTCTGCGGCATCCGCCTTTCGAAAGCGGGGCGGCGCTGCGCCATCATCTCTTCGGGGCAGAGCGCGCTGCACTTCTCGTCGGGGTCGTTCGATCTGCTGGGCGCGCTGCCCGACGGTACGCCCGTGACCGCTCCCGCGGAGTCGGTGGCCGAGACGATCCGGCAGGCTCCCGAACACCCTTACGCCCGCATCGGCGCCGAACGTTTCGGGGCGCTGGCGGCCGAGGCCGCCGCACTGCTCGCGGAGGCGGGCGTCGCCGTCGAGGGCGATGCAGCCCGTAACCACTACCGGCTCACGCCGATGGGCGGGCTGAAACCCGCGTGGCTGACGCTGGCGGGGTATGTGCGCAGCGAAGCGTCCGATGCGCTGCCGTGGCGCAAGGTGGTGCTGTTCAATGCCGAGGGCTTCCTCGATTTCTATACGCAGTTCCTCGCCGAGGGATTCCGCCGCATGGGGACGGAGTGCGCGGTGCGCACGTTCAACATGCCGGCGCTCGAAACGATCCGCAACAATCCCAGCGAGATGCGTTCGGCCAATATCGCCCGCATCTTCGACCGGCAGGAGAATCTCGACGAGCTGGCCCGGATCCTGCGGCGCGAGGCGGGCGATGCCGAAGCGGTGTTGCTGCCCGCCGTGCTGGGGATCGACCGCCGCGATGCGGCGGCGCAACTCGAACGGCAGGCGGGCCGTCCCGTGGCGATGGTGGCCACGCTGCCCCCGTCCGTCCCGGGATTGCAGGCGCAGTTGCAGCTGCGGCGCTACTTCCAGCAGTCGGGCGGCGTCTACATGCTGGGCGACACCGCCGTGCGTTACGAGGCCGAAGGCGGCCGCATCACGGCGCTCTACACGGCCGACCACGGCGACATCGCCTTCGAGGCCGACAGCTACGTGCTCGCCACGGGCAGCTATTTCAGTCAGGGGTTGGTGGCCGGGATGGACGGCGTGCGCGAACCGCTGTTCGGGCTGGACGTGGCCTGTGCCGCCGACCGCGGCGCATGGTACGACCGCGACCTGTTCGCGGCGCAGCCGTTCGAACTCTTCGGCGTGAAGTGCGACGAGCGTCTGCGCGGCCTGCGCGACGGGCGTGCGGTGGAGAACCTCTACGCGATCGGCGCCGGACTGGCGGGATTCAACCCCGTGAAGGAGGGATGCGGCGCAGGTGTTTCGATGCTCACGGCGCTGGCCGCCGCCGAACGGATTTTAAACGAGTAAGGTTATGATGACGGAATACAGTGAAAACAATTTCGAGCAGTGCATCAAATGTACTGTCTGCACGGTCTACTGCCCCGCGGCGGCTGCCAATCCGCTCTTCCCGGGGCCGAAGCAGGCGGGGCCCGACGGCGAACGCCTGCGCCTGAAACAGCCCGGCTTCTACGACGAGGCGCTCAAATACTGCCTCAACTGCAAACGCTGCGAAGTGGCCTGCCCGTCGAACGTGCGTATCGGCGACATCATCCAGCTCGCGCGCATCAAGTACAGCAAGAAGCGGCCGGGACTGCGCGAGTTCGTGCTCGCCAACACCGATTTGGTGGGAACGCTCTCGACGCCGCTGGCGCCGATCGTCAACGCCACGGTGGGGCTCAAACCCGTGAAGATGGTCATGGATAAGGTCATGCGCATCGATCATCGCCGCACCTTCCCCAAATACGCCTTCGGCACGTTCGAGGGGTGGATGCGCAAGCAGCGCGAGGCGCAGGCGGCTTTCCCCGAGCAGGTGAGCTATTTCCACGGCTGCTACGTCAACTACAACAACCCGCCGCTGGGCAAGGATTTCGTGCGGGTGATGAACGCGCTGGGCATCGGCGTGCAGCTGTTGAAAAAGGAGAAGTGCTGCGGCGTGGCGCTGATCTCCAACGGACTGATAAATCAGGCCAAACGGCAGGCGGAGGTCAATATCGCTTCGATCCGCGAGTCGGTCGTGGAGCGAGGTCTTCCTGTGCTGGGCACCTCGTCGACCTGCACCTTCACGCTGCGCGACGAGTATCCCCACCTGCTGGGCATCGATACGTCGGACGTGCGCGATAGCGTGGAGCTGGCGACCCGCTATATCTACCGGCTGCTGGAATCGGGCAAGGCGAAGCTGCGCTTCCGCAAGGATGCGCCCAAGGTGAAGGTGGCCTACCATACCCCCTGCCACATGGAGAAGCTCGGGTGGTCGTACTACTCGATCGAACTGTTGAAGATGATCCCTTCGGTGGAGCTGACGGTGCTCGACTCGCAGTGCTGCGGCATCGCGGGAACCTACGGCTTCAAGAAGGAGAACTACGAGACCTCGCAGGCCATCGGCGAGGGGCTGTTCCGGCAGATCGAGGCGACGGGCTGCGACGTGGTGGCCACTGATTGCGAGACCTGCAAGTGGCAGATCGAGATGTCGACGTCGAAGCGGGTCGAACATCCGCTTTCGATTCTTGCGGCGGCGCTCGACGTGGAGTGACGCCAGAGGCGAACGATCGAACCGGCTCCGGAGATTCTCCGGAGCCGGTTTTTTTTGTTCGGGGCCGGGGAGAACGGGTGCGGAGGCGCGACGCGGCCTGCGGCAGCGGAGCGGTTGCGGACTTTCGGCGCAGGGGATGCGGCTCGCAGAGCCGTCGGCGCGTTGCGGTCCGCGGGGCGAACCGGCGGCTTCGCGCAGGCGATGTCGGCGGACGTGACGATTTTTTTGCCTGATTTTCATTTCCGGTTACGCAATGCGGCCCCGTCGTGCGTATATAGGGTAGAAAGAGTCGATTATGGATAAAAAAGAGATGCGAAACCTCTTCGACGGCGATTGCTCGCCCGCGGAGGAGCAGGCCGCCGGCCGCTGGCTGGCCGAACACGCCGAAACGAAAGAGGCCGACGAATTGCTGTATGCCCTGCTGCGCGAGACGAAGCCTGCGACGGCCGATGCCGAGGGGGCTTTCCGGCGTGTCTGCCGCCGGCTGGGAATCGCGCCGAAGAGCTCGGCATGGCGGCTCGTCGGCCGCTGGACGATGCGTGCCGCCGCCTGTCTGCTGCTGCCCGTCGCGGCGCTGGCGTTCTATCTCTACGGCGAGGCGCAGCGGCCGGGCGAGTGGTTCGAAGCCTATGCACCCTACGGCAAGACGCTGCGCGTGGTGCTGCCCGACGGCTCGGAGGTGGTCATCAATTCGGGATCGAAACTGATCTATCCCGACCGCTTCGGGCCCGATCGCCGGCAGGTCTTTCTGGCGGGCGAGGGCTACGCCACGATTGCGAAGGATCCCGGGCGCCCCTTCGTGATGTCGGCCGGCGAGGTCGACGTGCGGGTGCTGGGCACGAAATTCAATCTGAAATCCTATGCCGAGGATTCGGAGGTCGAGGTGACGCTCGTCGAGGGCAGCGTCGAAATGGAGACCAAACTCGGCGGCGACGACCGCATCGTGCGGCTCCGCCCGGGCGAGCTGGTGAAGCTCGACAAGCGTACGGGATCGACCGAAACCTTCGATGTGCCGACGGATACCTACCGCCCCGTCGTCTGCGGGGGCGGGCTCTTCTTCATGGACAAACGCTTCGACGAGATCGTCGCCTACCTCGAAAAACGCTTCGACGTGAAGATCAACGTCGCCGACCGCGCGCTGGCCGAGCGGCGCTTCATCGCCTCGTTCGTCAACGGCGAGTCGCTCGACGAGATGCTCGCTTCGTTCAATGCCGACGAGGCGATGCGCATTCGCCGCGAAGGCCGCATCGTCAACATCACCAAACGCTAACCCTCAAAAGAAACCGCCCATGGAATAAGATCGATCCTCGTAAAAAAAAGGCGGAGATATTCGCACTATCCCCGCCCGCAGTTCCGGTCGTGAGCTGTACACTCCAAGCACAGAACCAAAACCTAACAAATGTATGAAAAAACCTGAAAACTTGCTAACGATTCCGGGTATAAAATCGTTTTGTCTCGGAATCGTTGTGTCGGCGGCGCTGTTTCTGCCTTCGCAGGCGTCGGCTGACGACATCTCCCTGAACCTGAAAAACGTAACCGTGAAGCGGGCGATCGCCGCCCTGCAACAGTCGCACTATTCGCTTACGGTCGATGCCAGCCAGATCGACATGGAGCGTCGGATCACGGTCGCGGCGGAGGACGAACCGATCGAGAACGTCCTCGCGCAGATCTTCGCGGGACAGGACGTGAGCTATGAAATAAACGGACGGAGCATCGTCGTCACGCGCCGTGCCGTGCCGCGCGTGGCCGAAAAGGCCGTGTCGCGGACGCTGAGCGGCGTGGTGCGCGACGACAAGGGCGCCACGATCGTGGGGGCGACGGTCGTCGTCAAGGGGACGACCACCGGCGTGACGACCGACATCGACGGCCGCTATTCGCTGCGCGTGTCGGCGGACAATCCCGTGTTGCAGATTTCGTTCGTGGGCTACCGGACGGCCGAAGTGGCGGTCGCACCGGCGCAGACGGTCGTGGACGTGACGCTCGCCGCCTCGTCGATCGACGTGGACGAGGTGGTGGTCGTGGGGTACGGCACGCAGTCGCGCCATACGCTCACGACGGCCGTGTCGAAGATCGCCGGCAGTGCGGTGGCGGCGGCTCCCGTGACCTCGGTGGGCGACGCCCTGAAAGGCAAGGTCGCGGGTATGCAGGTCTCGACGACCAACTCGCTGCCGGGCGAGGCGCCGACGTTCCTCATCCGCGGCGGTTCGTCGATCAACCAGAGCAATGCGCCGATCGTCATCGTCGACGGGATCACGCGCGCCATGAACGACATCAACCCCAACGACATCGAGTCGATCGAGGTGCTGAAAGACGCTGCGGCGGCCGGCATCTACGGCTCGCGGGCGTCGAACGGCGTGATTCTGATCACCACCAAGAAAGGTACGGTGGGCAAGGGGCCGGAGATCGTCTTCGAGGGGCAGATCGGCTGGGAGTCGCCTTCGCGCAAATGGGATTTCATGAATGCCGAGGAGTTCCTGTCGTTCGTGCGTCCGGCGATCGCCGAGTCGTACAACGGCGCGTCGGTGCTCACGTCGGCCACGGCCGCCGGCACGGGCAACGGCGACGGCTCGATCCATACCACGCGCTTCCTGGGCGACGGCGAGGCGGTTCCCGCAGGCTGGCGGAGCATGACCGATCCGGTGACGGGGCGCACGATCGTCTTCACCGATACCGACGAGCAGGGACACTGGTTCCGCGACGCGCTGTGGGCGAAGGCCTACGTGGGCGTGACGGGCGGCAACGAGAACGTGAAATACGCCGCGTCGGTGAGTTATGCCGACGACGGCGGCGTGGTGGCGATGACCGACTACTCGGTCTTCACGATGCACGGCAGCGCCGATTTCAAGATTTCGAAGCGGCTGTCGGCCTCGACGACCTTCGACCTGTCGCGTTCGATCCGCCACCCGCTCGTCGACAACTACTTCAACAGCCTCGGACGCGGTCTGCTGATCGCGCCCACGCACCGCGACTACGACGCCGACGGCAACCTGCTGCGCGGCGGCGACAACAAAAACTGCCACACGGCGATGTGGTACGAGACCTACTACGACCGCGAATGCGCCGACAAGCGCGCCACGGGCAACTTCAACCTCAACTGGGAGATCGTCGACGGGCTGACCGCCACGGCGCAGTACGCCATGCACGACTACAACTACCGCGGCAGCTACTACTACAAGGGCAATTCGCTCGAACAGACCCGCAGCTGCACCGAGACGCGCACGGAGACGCTGCGCGACCAGTTCACGGCCTACCTCAATTTCGACCGCACGTTCAAGCGCCACCAGATCGGCGTGACGGCCGGTTACGACTACATGGCCGAGCGCTACCGCTACCTGACGGCCAATTCGACCTATGCGCCGTCGGACAAGGTGCCCGTGCTCCAATCGGGCGGCAACTTCACGGCCAGCAACAAGGATACGAAGGAGGTGCTGATCTCCTATTTCGGCCGCGTGAACTACAACTTCGACAAGCGTTACATCCTCTCGTTCACGGCCCGTGCCGACGGTTCGTCGAAATTCGCGCCGGGCAACAAGTGGGGCTTCTTCCCCGCCGGCGCCGCCGCATGGAACGTCTCGGACGAGAAGTTCTGGAACGTGCGGCCGATCAACGACCTGAAACTGCGCGTGAGCTACGGCATGACGGGCAACAACGGCATCGGGTTGTACGACGCCTACGGTTCGTACAGCACGGCGCAGAACTACGCCGGCCACTCGACGACGATCGCCTCGGCGATGGCCAACAGTGCGCTGCGCTGGGAGACTACCACGCAGTTCGACATCGGGTTCGATCTGGGGATGTTCCAGAACCGCCTGCGCATCGTGGCCGACTACTACAACAAGGTGACCGACAACATGATCTTCTCGATCACGCTGCCCGACACGTCGGCCTACTCGTCGGTGAAGGCCAACGTCGGTTCGGCGCGCTTCTCCGGTTTCGAACTGGAAGTGCACTCGATCAACGTGCAGAAGAAGAACTTCACGTGGACGACCGACCTGACCTACACCTACAACCGCAACCGGGTGCTGTCGCTGCCCGACGAGTACAAGTATACCGACGTCGACGGCCGCGACGCATGGCGCATCGGCGGCTACACGATGACCGAGAGCGGCTACCGCTTCGGCGGCACGGCCGTGGGCGAACCGCTGGGACGCATCTACGGCTACAAGATCGCGGGCATCATCCAGTCGCAGGCCGAGGCCGACGCGGCGCTCTACGACAGCCAGTCGCACGGCTACCGCCGTTCGGACGGCTTCTCGGAGAATACCGATTCGAAATACAAGGGGCGCAAGGACATCGGCGACTACGAGTGGTGCAACCGCGAGGGTTCGGCGCGCCTGGCCGACGGGCGCGAGCAGATCTCGTCGGAGGATATGTTCTATCTCGGCTCGGTGATCCCGCACTCGGTGGGCGGTATCAACAATACCTTCAAATACAAGAACCTCTCGCTGTCGGTCTACCTCGACTACGCGCTGGGACACTCGATCTACAACTACTTCAAGTCGCGCGTCTTCCAGAACGGCATGGGCAGCAACAACGCCAACCTCGACAAGATGGTCTACGACTGCTGGCGCTATCCGGGCGATACGGAGGCCAAGTACGCGCGCTTCTACGCCAACGATCCCGACTACGGCAACCGCAACTTCTCGCGCATTTCGAACTTCAACGTCGAGAAGGCCGACTATCTCTGCATCCGTGACGTGACGCTCGCATACGACCTGCCCGTGCGCTGGATTAAGAAGCTGGGCATGAAGAAGCTCACGGTGAGCGTCACGGGCAATACGCTCTACTACTTCACCAAGGTATCGGGTTCGATCAGCCCCGAAAGCGGCGCCGGCGCCGACGGCAACCTCTACAAGAGTACGTCGACGGGCGATGCCACGGGCAACATCGCGCCCAATGCCCGCAAGGTGCTCTTCTCGCTCAAATGCGTCTTCTAATGCTTCACTACAACCAAGATAAAACCATGAAATCCAAGAAACTGCTGATCGCGCTGGCGGGATGCGCCGCCTTCGTGGCGACGGCCTGCCACGGCGATCTGGACATCATACAGGACAACCAGCTCACGGCGAGCAACATGTGGACCGAGTCGAGCGACGTCACCACGTCGGCCTACGGCATCTACTACCTCATGCGCGCCAATTTCGTGCAGGACAAGGTCAACGTCTTCTACTGGGGCGAAGCGCGTGTGGGCGAATACATGTGGGGCGCCGGATCGTGGCGCACGGGACACGACAACGACATGTACGGCGTGCAGAACAGCACGATGAACGACTCGAACGCCTCGACGGTCTGGACGAAGCTCTACACGGCCGTCAACGCCGCCAATGCCGTGCTGAAATACGCCCCGACGGTGCCGATGACCGACGCCGACCGCCAGTGGGCGATCGGACAGGCGGCATTCGCCCGTGCCTACCTCTATTTCTGGGCCGTGCGCCTGTGGGGCGACGTGCCGCTGCTGCTCAACCCCGTCGAGTCGGTCGATGCGGAGGAGTGCTATCCCGCGCGTTCGCCCAAAGCCTACGTCTACGAACAGATCGGCCGCGACATCGAGACGGCCGTGGCCTACGTCACCTCGGGCACCGACAAGTACGTCGCCACGCCCGATGCGGTGAACATGCTCAAAGCCGAATACGCGCTGTGGATGTACGCCACGCAGGCGGGCGGCGACGACTACCTCGCACTGGCCGATGAGGCGTTGAAGGCGATCGGCATCTCGTCGGCGCGCCTTCTCGACGACTACGCCTCGATCTTCGCGGTGGACAACAAGTGCAACGCCGAGGTGATCTTCGCGCTGAACAACAACCAGACCGAGAAGCTCACGGGCGGCTACTACTGGACCTTCTACTGGCCCGCGACCAACGTGGCGCCGGCCTATCAGATGAATCCCGTGCCGATCTACACGACGCAGTGGTGGAACTATTCGGACAACTTCATCTCAGTGCTCAAACGCAGCAAGGCCGAGCACAACGACCGCCGCGTGGACTGCAACTACCTCGAAGGGCCTTACGGCTCGTCGTCGGAGGGGGTGATGAATACGATTTCGTGCCCCAACAAACTCAAAGGCGACTGTTCGACCAACATGATGATCCTCGACTGCGACCTGCTCTACTATCGCTATGCGCAGGCGGTGATGCTGGACGCCGAACTGAAATACTGGCGCAAAGACTATGAGGGGGCTGTCAAGTCGCTGAATCTCATCGCCAAGCGTGCCTACGGCGTGGACAACTTCTACACCGAGGCCACGAAGGAGGCGGTGCTCGATGCGCTGTGTACCGAGACGCTGCTCGAATTCCCGTGCGAAGGGGTGGTGTGGTGGACGCTCATCCGACTGGACAAGATCTGGGACTACAATCCCTCGCTGGCCGAGCGCCGCGCGCTGAACCCCAACATCCTGTTGTGGCCCATTTCGGCGTCGGCGCGCAACAAGAACACCAAGCTCACGCAGACCGAGGGCTGGAACTGATCCGATAACCTAAAACTCAGAGCAGATGAAAACACGAATCATATCTTTCTTGTCGGCGGCGGCGCTCCTTGCGGGATGTTACGAGGATGCCGGGGAATTGGGCGTCGATACGGCTACCCGCATCGCCCTGTCGCCCGCCGAAATCGGGTTCACGGCCGACGGCACGACCGTCGACGGCAAGGTGGCCTATGTGGGTGTCGTGCAGGTGATGCCCTTCGAGAAGGGCCGCTACACGTGGCGCGCCGAGGGCGACGTGGCGTGGGCCACGGTCGGCGAGACCGTCGTCGACGAATCGTTCGCCGATACGTGGACGGGCGCCGTGACGACGACGCGGATGCGGGCCGTGGAGATCATGGCGACGCCCAACACGGAGTACCGCCGTTCGGGCGTGCTGACCGTGACGGCCGAGGACGGCACCGTCGAGACCTTTCCCATTACGCAGGCGGGGTTGAAGGCCGACGCCGAGATCGTCTGCGAACTGGCCGAGACGGGCATCGAGTATGCCTCTGCCGGCGGCGAGACGACGATCGACTACACGACCAACATGGGCGACGTCTACGACTACTCGGTGACCTACGGCGAGCCGGATGCCGGCGAGTGGCTCACGTGGAGCGACGAAGGGGCAGGCCGCGTGGTGCTGCGGGCTGCGGAGTGGACCTCGAAGAGCGACAACCGCACGGCGGTCTTCACCATCCATGTCGGCACGGCCGACACGAGCGAGGCGTCGGCCGAGATCGCCGTCGTGCAGTTGCGTGTGGACGATTACTACTATCTCTACGGCGCGTCGGTGCCCCGTTACGAGGCGATCGATGCGGCGTTGCAGATGACCAAGCAGGAGGAGGGTGTCTATACGGCCGAGACCTATTTCGCGGCCGACGGGACGAATCCCGTGCGCATCAACAAGGACAGCCGCACGGCCTCCTATCCCTGCTACGTGCTGGCGGCGGGAGGGACGGTCGCCGAGATCGCATCGGCCGAGGCACCGCTGCCCGCAGGGCCCGAAATCGACGCCGACGGCCTGCGCACGCTCACGGTCGACTTCAACCGCATGACGTGGCAGTGGGAGCGCATTACGACGCCCAACTGCCTGCCCGACGATCGGGTGGCCGACTATCCGACCAAAGCCTACGTCACTCCGCGCGGAACCTACAAGACGTGGATGACGCGCAACCTCGACTGGGACGGCGGCGACGGCATCGGTGTCTACAAATTGGGCTGCCCGCTGGTTTTCAGCGCGACGAACAAGGATACGGGCGGTTACAACTCGAAGACCGACCCCACGTACAGCTACCGCAACACGGCGGTGCGCAATCCGGCGTGGGACGACACCGGGAACGGCGGCGAGCTGGCGCCCGACGCCGCGATCACGGCCCTCGGCGGTCGCCACTATACCTTCTACGAATACCTGACGGGCGCGCCGCGCGGCGGTCTGATGGAGGAGTATTACAGCGAGTGGCCCGCGCCCTACACCGTGGGGCGGGAGGTGCGCGACGCGGCGGACTACACGATCCTGTTCGAAGGACTGACCAGCGCGAAGTTGCAGGAGTACGCCGGCCGCGAGGAGGAGTTCTTCGAGGAGCATCCCGTTTCGCGCATCCAGATTCAGGGTATCTGCCCCTACGGCTGGCATGTGGCCAATTTCCAGGACTGGTACGACATCCTCTACGCCGCCTACGACTTCGGTTCGAAGAACAACGGCGGATACGTGCCCAAGGAGCCGTCGTTCGCCAATACGGTCTACGGCAGTTCGTCGGCCGCCTACAAGATCAATGTGGTGCCCTACCTGCGCATTTCTCGGGCGCTGTGGACGGTCGGCGGCAAGTGCCTGTGGGACGAGGCGGGCAGTCTCTATCCCGTCAACGAAGGTTCGACGACGAAGAGCCCGGCTCAGGCCGATATTGCGGACAACTCCGAGGAGTTCGGCTTCAATCTGGCGCCTACGGGGTGGCGGGCGATGTCGGTGGGATGGCAGGATCTGGGGTTGAAGACCCATGTATGGATTCCGATGCCCACGACGGCGACCTATACCGGCAACGGCCATACCTGCTACATGGGGTGGCGTTTGGTGGCGATGACCAACAACGGCAACTGGATCTTCCGCGACAACTACCAGAACGGCAATGTCGCGCACGGTGTACGCTGCGTGAAGAACTACGACGCGGAGTGATCCGCCGAAGGAGCGGTCGGGGGAGGGCGGAGCACCCTCTTCCCGACCCGTCCCTCCTCGGAAAAGGAGGGGCAGCGACAGAAAACGATTTTAAACCGAAACAGAACAATGAAACTATACCGATTTTTATTGATTTGCGCGGCTGCGGTGACGGCCGCCTGTACGGAGGAGCCGCGCGATTTCGACATGACGCCCGCGGCGCCGCCTGCGCCGGAGGAGCAGTACGCCGCCCCGACCAACCCGCTGGGGAGCATCGTCGTGGCGCATCGCGGCGGTGCGACCGAGTCGGGGCATCCCGACAACTCGCTGGCGGGACTGAAATACGCCCTCGACCTGAAAGTCTACGCCGTGGAGTGCGACATCTACGCCACGGCCGACAACCGCGTGATCGTGGCCCACGCCACCCAGGGCTGTCTCGTGAACGGGCTCAAGCCGTGGGAGCATACCTACGACGAATTGTGCGCCGCGGGGACGCTGTCGAACGGCGAACGGCTTCCGCTGCTGGAAGATTTTCTGGAAGAGGTGATGCGCGCCGGAACGTCGAAACTGTGGCTCGACGTGAAGAACATCCTCGTCGACGGTTCGTCGGCGGGCTATACGGGCTTCTCGGCGCGTTCGTGCCAGCTGGCTTGTCAGGTGATCGAGCGGATGAAGGCGCGCAATTTCGTGGAATTCATCGTTACGAGCAACAAGACCGTCTGGACGCTCTGCTATTCGGCGGCCCAGAGCGCGGGCGTGCGCGCCGGCTGGATGGGCTACGTCGCTCCGGCAGAGTATCAGACCTACATCGATCCGTGGATCAACATCGACGCCTCGAACATCTGGTTCGACGGCGCGGCGGGCAGCGGGCAGTGGGGAATCGACGACTATGCGTCGGCAGGCGTGGAAGTGAGCGTCTTTACCATCGACAAGGACGTCGACGCGGCCTACTATGCGAACTACATCGACCGCCTGCGCGCCATTGCGACGAATTATCCGAAAAAATTGATCGGGACATTCAGAAAGTAACATCGCGGAGAAAACTTTTTTCCGCCGGAACCGTATATATTGAGAACGGGGCAGATCCCCGATGAACCGAAAAAACTGCAAACATGAAGAGACCGATTCTGCTGCTCGCGTTGGCGGCAACACTGTGTGCGACGCAAAATCTCTTTGCGTGGGGGCGTCTGGGCCATGCGACGGTGGCCCGTATCGCCGAAGAGCACCTTACGAAAAAGGCCAGGGCCAATCTGGACAAGTGGCTCGACGGCGAGTCGATCGTCTACTACGCCTCGTGGCTCGACGATTACAAACCGCAGATGCTCGTCGATCTGGGCTACGATCCCGCGAAGGGCGACCGGATGCACCAGCTGCCCCATACCTTCTCGGTCGACGCCGAGGGCGAGGTCGTGCCCGGCAACCGCTGGCCCGGCACCGACAAGTATCTGGCCAATTGCCTCTACTACATCGAGGAGTCGGCCGATATGCTGAAAAACCGCATCCGCGAGCTGGACGACTCGACGCGGCTGGCCCGCATCCAGCTGATCGTCCATTGCGTGGGCGACATGCACTGTCCGGCGCATATCCGCTATCCGGGCAATACGACGATCGGCTACTACAAGGTCGACTATTTCGGCAGGGAGATGCGCTATCACACCATTTGGGATTCGGAGATCGTCCAGCGTCCCCATCCGTGGAGTTTCACCGATCTGGCGTGGCTGCTCGACCGGTATACGGAGGCGGAACAGGCCGAGATCACCTCGGGTACGGTCTACGACTGGGGGCGCGAATCGGCCGCGGCGTCGAAGTGCATCTACGACGTGCAGCCGGGCGAGTCCATTGCCAACGATTTCATAAAAAAGTACAAGCCGCTGGCCGAGAGCCAGATCGCAAAAGCCGGTTATCGGTTGGCAGCGGTACTGAACGACGTTTTCGGGAAGTGACGAAAAGTCTGTTTTAGGGGGCGGGGCGACCATCGGTCGCCCCGTTTTTTTGCCGGCTGTCCGAGGCTGCGGAGCGCGGGGATGAAAAATTGGCGGCATTGTCCGGGCGAATCCGGTTCTGCATCCGGTTCGCGGAAACATCCTCTTTGACGCTCTTTAACGGAACAGGAACAGCAGGAGCACCCACTGGAAATCCTTGATACGGAGCCTGATTTCGCGCAGCGCCAGTTCGAGGTGCTTGTCGACCGTGCGTACCGACACTCCCAGCCGTCGGGCGATCTCCTGCCGCGAGAGGTTCTCCTGTCGGCTCAGGGCGAAGATCGTCCGTCGCTGCGGCGGCATGGCGGCGACCGTCCGTGCGATCGTCTGCCGGAGTTGCTCGGCTTCGAGACCGCTTTCGGGGCTTTCGGCTTCGTCTGAGGCGGCATCGAACTCCGACAGCGGACGGCGGAGCGCTTCGAGGTTGTATCGACGGCGGAAATGGTCGTAGATACGGTGCTTGGTCATCGTGAAGAGCAGGTTGTAGAGCGAGCGGTGCTCGTCGAGCCGGTCGCGGCCGAGCCAGAGTTGCATGAAGACCTCCTGCACGATGTCTTCGGCGGCGGCATGTTCCCTGACGACTCTTTTCGTGAAGGTCAGGAAGAGGTCGTAGTAACGGTGGAAGAGGGCTTCATAGCTCTTCAAATCGTCCCGTTTCAGAAGGACGACCAGCTTTTGGTCGGAGATATCGGGGAGAGGCCTCTTCATGTTCGATCCGGCATTGTCTGTCGCAGGGCTCCGGCGCGGCGTGCTTTCGGGTATCGATTATCCAAAAATAGCAAATTTTTCCGATAAAATCAACTCTCCGGAGTAGTATTTATGTCGGTTTGTCGGGGGAAGAACTCTTGTCGGTGCGGGGCAGGAATCTCAGCGGTTTGGTCGGAAACGGCATTCGGCAGGCTCCGTGGCGGGAAGAGGGGCGCGGCGGGCCGGTGCCGCAGGCAGGGGGCGGGAACGGTACCGATGCGGGCAAAGGACGTCGGAGCGAAGCGATTCGTCCGTACCCGATGAAAAAAGAGGTCACGATCCGATCGTAACCTCTTGAAAATTCGTGACTCCGACAGGATTCAAACCTGTAACCTCTTGATCCGTAGTCAAGTGCTCTATTCAGTTAAGCTACGGAGCCATTCCCTTATTGCGAGTGCAAATGTAGGGTATTTTTCCGGTTTATGCAAATTTTTTGCGGATAAAATTTATCCGATCCGGAAAATGGCGCTTCGGAAGTCGGGAGTGTCTGCTGTTGCGGGCTTCTGCGGTCGATGGGCGGCGGAGCGGGTGCGGGGTTCGCACGGCGGAAAATCCGGAAGCCGGCAGGGTGGGGAGCGGTGTCCCGCCATGCGGGAGTAGGGCGGGACCGGCCCTTCGGGACGGGGCGGAACGAAAACGGCAGGACATCCGTCCTGCCGTTTTCGTTGAAAGAACTTCCCGTTACTCCTGTGTGAGCGCCCCGTAGATGACAGCCGTCTGGCTGCTGTTCGTGGCACGCAGCTGTCCCATCGTATAGACGTCGTATGCTACGTTCGTCCATTCGATCTTGAAGGTCTTGTTTTTGAGGAACTCGGTCAGGTTGTAGATACTGCCGTCGTTGAAACTTTCGGCATTGCTGTCCATCGAGAGCGTCGAACCGTCGATGGTGAAGCTGTCTTCCGCCTGGTTGAAGGTGATCTGGTAGGTATACCGCACCTCCTGCCCGATGCCGCCGATCACCGGAGCGACCGTCAGCTGCGAGTTGCCCTCCGTATCCAGCCCGAAATAGAGGTTGATGTGCGAGAAGGAGGCGATGCCCGACGTGAGCAGCAACTTCATCTGGAAGATGTTGTGCATGAGATAGCCCAGATAGTTCTCGGATTCGTTCGTACTGGGGAACATGCCGTCCTCCACGCGCAGGATCGTGTAGTACTTTTCGACGCCGAAGCAGGCTTCCATGCCGATATTGGCCTTGCTCTTGGCCTGTATGAGGATCGGAGTGTCGCTGTCGGTGGTGAAATTGTCCGTGTCGGCATGGTAGTTCAGCCCTTTGATCTCCACGCCGTTGATCGTAACGGGAGTGTCGAATACGAGGTCTTTCGTGACGATGTCCGTATGCGTCTCGACCGCTTCGATCTGCGTGACGTTCCCTACTTTGTAGAGGAACATGACCGTACGGGTGCTGAGTTTCACGTCGACGGTCAGTCCGTTGACGTCCATGTAGCAGAAGAGGTTCTGCTTGTAGGAGGGTGCATTGCGCAGCGCCTCCTGCAACTGACCCTGCTTCACGGCCTGCATCTCGGCCTCCGTGGCACGTGTCAGCGTGGCCTTGATGCGGTTGATGCGGCCCGTCATGGTGAACACGTCGTCCGTCACCTCGTCGATCTCGAATTCGAAATCGGTTTTCAGTCCCAGGTTGCCCGTACCGCCGCTGATCGCATCGTTGGGGTCGCTGATGATGTGGAGGTAGTTGTAGGTGTCGAACGTGAGCACCGGACGCTGGTAGGCGTGGAACATGTAGGTCGAGGTGCGCGGGATGCCGTTGAGTTCCGGATAGTCGAGGTTGTCGGTGAACATCGTTACCATGTTGTTGTCGGCGAAATCCATCCAGAAACGGTAGAATCCCTTGCTGGTCTCGATGTCGGCGAACCAGCCGAATTCGGCTCCGGCGAGCTGTGCCTGATAGCCCTTCATGGCGGAGTCCACGCGAACGTCGACACTGTCGTCCATCGTAACCGTACTTTCGTTACAAGCCGTATGAACGGCCGCGGAAGCCAGCAGAATGAGTATGCTGATATATTTTCTCATAGTATCTTGTCGTTTTCTTACTTGTTAAAATCCGGACGTTCGCTATTTCGTGGGAGGATTGGAAACGACCTTTTCGATGGCTTCGCGGAAATAGGTCTCCAAGCCCTTTTCGCCCGAAGTCTCGTTATCGAAGAACTCGATGTTCCACGTCTCCTTGAAATAGCTTTCGACGATGGCCAGCTTCGCTTCCAGATCGGCTTTCGCGTTGGGATTCTCGGTCGATTTCTCCGCTTCGGCCAGCACGGTATCCTTGAACCAGTCGTAGCCGAAGACCAAAATGCCCGAAACCATCTCGGCGAAATCCTCGTCCTTGTTCAGCATCGCGTAGTTGGTGATGAATCCCAGACGGCGGGCCTCTGGGTCTTTGAGCAGCGTCCAGTTGGAGTTGTACCGGCCCGTCGAGATCTCCTGATACTTCTTGTCGAAGAGCTTGGTCTGGTGGAGAATGTGCGTGAACTCGTGGACGATCGTGTGGAGCGATTCTTTGAGCTCGTTCTCATCCGAAGCGTCGAAATTATTGACGTTCAGGAGCAGAATCTTGCGTCCTCCCTCGGCCTGTCCCAACTTGTAGGAACCGTTCTGGTATTCGGGACTGCCGACCAGCACGATTTTCTTCGGGGCGACCTCTTTGAGGAAGTCCTGGCTGTTGCCCGTAGCCTGGATATACGGTTCGAACCATACGTCGCGCAGGGCGGCCATCATCGGCTGTACGGCGTCGAACTCGACGGGAACCAGCTGTACCTCCGACAGGCTGCTGTAAGCCTGCGCAGCGTCCCAGCGGTATACGACGTCGATGTTGTAGGGCAGCGTGTAGTTCTGGTACAGCCATTTGTCCAGTTCGTTCTCGGCGTACTCCTCCCCGCCCAGTCCGGGGATATAGAGATCGTCGGCTATCTTCTCTTCTTCGCGGCAACCGCCCAGAAGCAACGTCGCTCCGAACAAGGCTGCAAGGAATATGTTGTTGTATCTTTTCATATCTTTCACGATTGGATTGTATTGTTTACCACGGTTGCGGAATGTTGTTCATCGGGTTGGCTTCGACGCCGGCGAGAATCGCGGTCTGCGGGATTTGCAGGATGCGACGGTCGTCGTCGGGCGTCAGCGTGCTCGTCTGACCGGAGTTGTCGCGGTGCGTGACGGGGATGTTCCAACGCAGGATATCGTAGTAACGCTGTCCCTCGTAGAGGAACTCGATGCGGCGGAAGTCGAGGATCGTCAGGATCAGTGCCTTTTGCAGACGCCCCTGCTCGCCGTCAAGGAAGCGGCCCTTGTTGAAGTCGCTGTTGATGAAGGTGTTCGCACCGTTCAACTGCGCCGAGTAGTAGCTCAGGATCTTGGCCTGCGTGAGCGACGTGGTGGCGATGTCGAAATCATCGGCCTGGATGCGCAGCTCGATGAAGCAGTTCAGATCGTCGAGCGCCTCGTCGAACTTCCCGAGCATCGTATTGGCCTCGGCGCGCGCCAGCAGCATCTCGTCGCTGCGGAAGAGCGGCAATTTGGTGTAGGCCGTACCGATTCCCTCGACGATGTCCGAATAGTAGAACTCCTCGTAATACTTCGCCAGCACCTTGCCCTTGGCACCGCCGCTGTACCCGTAGGCGCAGTTCGAATAGACCCAGTCCGCGCCGGTGGCGTTCTCGGTGGTCAATTTGGTGAAGACCTCCTCGTTGAGCGTGTAACGGGTGTAAAGGTTCGCCGAGATGGTTCGCCCGATGGCGGTCATCGGTTCGCTGAGCAGCAGGTTCGCGTTGCTGCCGGCCGACGCGAACTCCTGACCGATCTTGTCGGAGTTGTCGTTGTAGGTGCTTATCTTGTTCCAGTCGGTGAGATAGCTGCGGCAGAAGATGCGGCAGGGATCGCTCTCCGAGGGGAACCGGACAGGCGTCTTGGTGATCGTGTTCGAGGTGCCGGGTTTGTCGAAGAGGCTCGGCGTGGGGAAGAACTGGTTGACGTAGTATACTACGTTCTGATAGTCGCGCGTGAAGAGCGCCACGCGGGTTGCGAAGGCCAGGGCCGACTGGGGCGTGAAGTGGAACTTCGGCTCGTTGTAGTCGCTCGCGCTGCCGACGATTTTCATGCCGTCTTCGAGATCCTGGAGCACTTTCGAGAGCGTTACGGCGACGGTTTCGCGCGAGTATTCGGCATAGGTCGTCTTCTCGGGATCGGTGGCGTAGGGGATGCCCGGATTGCTGGCCATGTTGTCCAGATCGAAGAAGTCGCTGTACAGCGACAGCAGGCAGAAATGCGCATAGGCGCGGCACAGCAGCGCTTCGCCGCGCGAATGTTCGAGTTGCGTGGTCTGGCCGTGCGTTTTTTCCAGTTCGTCGATCGCTTCCAGGGCATGATTGGCGGCCGCTACGGCCTCGTAGGCTGCCGACCAGTAGGGTTCGTAGCCGTCCCATGCGCCTTCGCCCGCAAGCGAGTATTCGCGCCAGCGGAAAGCGTCCTCCTGATAGGTGAAGAGCGAATTTACGCCCGCGATGGCCGTACCGTAGTCGACGAAGCCGTCGCAGCGGGCGTCGACTACCGAATAGAACGTGGAACTCGGATAGGCCGAAACCAGCAGCGCGGAGACTTTTTCCGGCGTATCGATGTAGGTACGATTGTCGGGATCGGTGCCCAGAAAGTCGGAACAGCCCGAAAGGACTCCGGTCGAGGCGATCAGTGCGATGATTATTTTTCTCATATCTCTTTTCTCTCTTTTTTACTGAATTAGAAGCCGAGGTTCAGCGACAGCGTGAACTGCGTGGTGGTAGGCATGGCCACACCGCCCGTATTGTAGAATTCGGGGTCGCGGCCGTTGAGCGCCTTGTCCGAGTAGATCAGCCACGGATCCTTGACCGTGAAGCGGACGCTGGCGGTCTTGAAGAAGCGGCTCTTGCTGATCCAGTCCGACGAGAAGTCGTAGTTGAGCGAGATGCTTTTCAGACGGATGAAATCGCCCTTGGCCACGCGCTTGCCCGTGTAGTTATAGGAGGCGTAGGTGCCTGCATCGGTGATCGAGATCGAATTGTGCACGTAGTCGAGAATGGCCGGAACATCGCTGTCGCCCGACATGACGTAACGGTTCTTGAACTCGTTCGTCAGGGCGGCCAGGTCGCTGTACGACTGGCTGAAAATCGGGTCGAGGCGGATCACGTTGCCGGCCTGGTAGGTGAAGAAGGCGTTCAGCGAGAGATTCTTGTAGCGGACCGTGGTGTTGAAGCCGCCCGTCCACTTCGGGTCTACCTGGCCTTCGTAGATCAGGTAGTCGGTATCCGTTCCCTGCTTGTCGATCTCCTTGGTAATCTCACCCTTTTCGTTGATGTACAATGGAATACCCGTGCCGGGTTCGAGACCTGCATAGGGGATCGAGAAGAGGCTGTTGACGGGATAACCCTCCTTATTGCCGCCTTCGTTGCGGATCAGCTCGTTGGTCTGCGTCAGGTTTTTGGCGTTCTTGATCCGGTTCCACGTATAACCCAGCGTGAAGTTGGCCGACCAGGTCCAGTCCTTCGAGCGGATGAACGTACCGCCCAGCGTGATGTCGTAGCCGTGCGAATCGAGGTCGGCGTAGTTGGCGTATTTCCAGAACTCGCCGCCGATGCCCGACGTCTTGACCGTCGCGATCAGGTCGAAGCCCTTGCGGTTGAAGTAGTCGAACGAGAAGTTCATCCGGTTGTTGAACAGCGTGACGTCCAGACCGGCGTTGAACTGGTAGCTCTTCTCCCAGGTCAGGTCGGAGTTTTCCAATGCCTCGATGTAGATCTGGTTCTCGCTGTGGCCGGGGTTGAAGGACTGTTGGTTGCGGAAGACCACGCCTGCGCTGGCCAGCTGCGGCATGGAGGCCGTCAGACCGTAGCTCAGACGGAGGCTCAGTACGTCGACCCAGTCGGAGGCGTTCTCCATGAACGATTCGTTCTGGATGTTCCACTTGGCACCGAAGTTCCATGTAGGCAGCCAGCGCTTGTTGGCGCTCTTGCCCAATGCATTCGAACCGTCGACGCGGATCGTCGCCGAGATCGAGTATTTGCGGTCGAACGAATAGTCGGCGTTGGCGTAGGCCGCTACGAAGCGGTCGAACAACTCCTCGGCCGAGTAGAGATCGGTCTTGCGGTCGGCCATCATGCGGTAGAAGTTGGGATCGTTGTAGACCACGCCGCCCATCTTGTACTGGTAGCCGGGCTGCGTCGCGGAGGTGATGCGGCGGTCGGTGTATTTGATCTGCATACCGGCCAGCGCGTTCAGCTCGTGCATGTGGGCACCGTCCCAGACCTTGTTGTAGTTGAGCGAGTAGCGTATGTCGTAGTTGAGCATGCGGTAGTTGTTCGTGTTGTAGAAACCTCCCAACGGCAGTACGACGATCGGCTCGGCGTTGAGATCCTCCGTATTGTGCCACAAATAGGGGTTGTTCTGACGGATGGTCGAGTTGCCGGCGGCTCGATAGGCGTTGGCGACGTTCGAATCCTCGGTGATCTTGTGGAGCTGGTCGCTCTTCACGTAGCGGAGCGCTCCCGTGAAGTTGAATTTCAGATCTTTGAGGATCGACCAGTTGAATTCGCCCTGCAGCTTGGCGTCCACAACGTTCAGCTCGATCTTGTTGTTTTCCAGCTCGTTGAAGATATTGAACGGCGCGTAGTTCATCTGGACGTATTCCAGATTGCCGTTGTCGTCGTAGGGACGCACGGCGCGCGACGTATTCAGCGCGTAGCTGAAGGGGTTGATGTCGAATTCACGCGACCATTCGCCCGTCACCGAGTTGATCTTGCGCGAATAGGAACCCGGAGCCGACTGGTCGCGGAACGATGCGACGGCCTGTACGCCGACCGAGATCTTCTCGCTGACGGTGTAGTCGTTGCGGAAATTCAGCGTGTAACGGCTTACTTCGTCGGCTACCGACCAGCCGTCGTCGCGCAGGAAACCGATCGAAGCGTAGGTGCGCGACTTGTCGGAACCGGTCGAGATGCTCAGCGTGTGCTCCTGCTGGAGGTTGTGCGTGAAAAGCTCGTCGAACCAGTCGGTGTTGGCCTTGGCGTATTTGAGCAGGAAGGCCTCGCGTGCGCTGCGCGTGTTCATCAGGTCGAATTTGCCCGTATCCTTGTTGTAGGTCGAAATGGCCTTCCACATCAGACCGTAGGGGCCGTAGCTCGACGAGTTGAGAATGCTCTCGTTGAGCATACCCTTGCGGGCGATTTCCGACGTGACGGCCATCTGGTCGGCCGAGTTCATGATGTCGTAGTTCGAGTAGCGGGGCTTCGTGCGGATGGTGAAGTTGCCGGTGTAGTTGATGCGCGGCGCCCCCTTCTTACCCTTTTTAGTAGTGATGACCACCACGCCGTTCATGGCGCGGGCACCGTAGAGGGCCGTTGCCGAGGCGTCTTTCAGGATGTCGAAGGTCTCGATGTCCGAGGCGTTGATGCCCGCCACCGACGAACCCAGCAGCGTCGTCGGGTCGCCCGACGACAACTGGTCGTTGGAGATGTTGACGACATCTTCGAGCACGACGCCGTCGACTACCCACAGCGGCTTGTTCTCGCCGCTGAGCGACGTGACGCCGCGGATACGCACTTTGGGGGCGCTACCGAAGGTGCTCGAAACGTTCTGTACCGATACGCCGGCCACCTGTCCTTCGAGCATACGGCTCACGTCCGTGACGCCCGCGATGGCGACGTCGTCGGCCGAAATCTTGACCGACGAGCCGGTGAAACTCTCTTTCTTTGCGTTTTTGAAACCCGTCACGACGATCTGGTCGATCACGACTTCCGGTTTCAGTTTTGCGTTGACAACGTGATTTTTGCCGACCGTTACATTGAGGCTTTCATAGCCGATGTAGGTGAACGTCAGCACCGGATGCTCGCCTGCTGAGGCGGGGACCGGAAGGACGTAAGTGCCGTCTGCGAGCGTCGCTACGCCCGTCGTCGTACCGATCATGACGGTGGCGCCGATAAGGGGCTGTCCGGTTTCGGCATCGACAACCTTTCCCGAAATCTTTATCTGTGCGAACGTCGCGCCGACGCTACCCAGACAGAGTACGAGCAGTAGTAAAAATTTTCTCATGCGCAAAAAATGATTAATATTGTATTCGTCTTTCGTTTCTTCGTTCGGGTGAATCGGTTTGCATAGTGCGCATCGTCTTTTCACCGCTTTCAGGAGCTTATATGTATAGTATATGTAGTCGACAAAGATAGGTATTTTTTCATTACCCCCCCCCGCAATGTTAGGAATTTTTTTTGAGTTTTTTTAAATTGGTGACACAGTGATTGGAATTTATTCGATAAAATTGCAATTCGTAACTGAATTTCGTCTGGAAATTTCGGAATGTAATTAAAATGGTGGATCGGCGGGGGAAACGCTCCGAAAGAGGGTGCAGCGGCCGGACGACTGCCTGAAAACGTGTCGGTTGGGAGAGGCGGATTCGTGGACGCGAAACGGTTCGGGAAGGGCGTCGCGGAGGAACCGGATCAACGTTTGAGTTCGCGGTCGGGGTTCTCTTTGAGGAATTTTTCCCACGATTTGCTGCCGCGCGCCGACGCGGCCTTGCGGCCGCCGCCCAGCCCCTTGTTGCGTTCGTCGCCCAGTGTGGCGTTGAGCGGGCTGCACGACATGAAGTAGTGGCACAGCGCCACGGCCATGCCGTCGGTCTCGTCGAGCTTCTTGGGGGTGTAGTCGATCCCCAGTATGCGGGTGACCAGTGCCGCCACCTGCTCTTTGGCTGCCGCCCCTCCGCCCGTGATGCACTGCTTGATGCGGCTCGGCGCGTATTCGAAGACGGGGACGTCGCGGCAGAGCGCGGCGGCCATCGCCACGCCCTGCGCCCGTCCCAGTTTGAGCATGCTCTGCACGTTCTCGCCGAAGAACGGCGATTCGAGCGCCACCTCACGGGGGGCGTACTCGTCGACGAGCGCCCCCACGCGGTCGAAGATGCGGCGCAGTTTGGCGTAGGGATCCGTCAGTTTGTGGAGATCGATGGCTCCCATGACCACCGAGCGCAGTTCGCGCCCCGTGACCTCCACGACGCCGTAACCCATGTAGTTGGTTCCGGGGTCGATTCCCATGATGCGGTAGGACTCTTTGTTCGGTGCAGGCATTTCGGCAGGTATGTTATTGTCCGAGCAGTTTTTCGATCTCGCCGACGGGAATGTGCGAGGCTCGGCCCCATGGCTTTCGGGCGACGATCTGCCCGTCGGAGCAGCGGATCAGCACGAAGGAGGGGAGGCTCTGGATGCCGTAGCTGTCGAAGCCGGTCTGCCAGCCGTCGAGATTGCTGATGTTGCTCCACGGCAGGCCTTCCTTCTCGATGGCGCGGAGCCACGCTTCGCGTCGGCTGTCGAGCGATACGCCGATGACCTCCAACCCCGCGGCGCGGTAGGTTTCGTAGAGTTGTTTGATGCGGTTCATGCCGCTTATGCAGGGGCCGCACCACGAAGCCCAGAAATCGACGAGCACGCACTTGTTGGCCGGGTCCTCCACCGCCTGCCGCAGCGACAGCGTGTCGCCTGCGGGTGTCGGCGCCGCGATGTCGCGGTAGGGTTGTCCCACGTCGGTGCGCAGATATTGTTCGATCCGGGGCCGCAGGTAGCGGCGGATCATGTAGTGCCGCTGCATCGGTTCGCTGAGGCGGTCGATCGCGTCGAGCATCTGCCGTGCCGAGCGGAATCCGGTCGGGTAGCGGCTGAGAATTCGCACGGCGAGGAAGTTGTCGGTATTGTTCACGACGGTGCGGTAGGTATAGTCGTAGAGCTCTTCCTGGATCGCATCGAGTTCTTCTCCGCGGGTGCCTTTCCGGCGTTCGGCGAAGCGTTCCAGCTGTCGCTGGAATTGTGCGAGCGAATCGTTGAGCGGGCTGGCGGCGACGAACGATTTGCGGTCGGCCAGCCTCCCTTCGATCCGTATCGGTGCGTTTTCGAGGATGAAGGAGGCCAGTGTCTTGCGCCCGTCGAGCGAAAGATAGCCCAGTGCAGAGTGGGGAATCCGCCCTTCGAACATGAAGCGTCCCTGTTCGACGCGGGCCGAATCCAGCACGATCAAATCGGCGGGGTAATCCTCTGCGGTGCAGAGGTAGACGGTGGATTGTTCCAGGTCGGGAATTTCACCGGTCAGCGTGTAACCGGATTTGCAGCCGGCCAGAAGGATTCCGGCCAAAGCGAGCAGGGCGGCGGGTTTCATGTTGTAAGGGTTTTAGGTGTGTTTGTCGCGGTTTGCCGGCGGACTTGGTCGGAGCCGACCGGCAGGGTAGCGGCGGAACCGGTCGCAGCAGGCCGGAAGCGCATCGCTTCCGGCCTGCCGTCGCCGGTTATTTCCCCAACAGCTCTTCGAGCTTCTCGCCGAGGGCCTTGCCGCGCAGCTGTGCGGCGACGATCTGGCCGTCGGAGCAGCGGATCAGGAAATTCGACGGGATGCTCTCCACGGCGTAGTCGAGCGAAGCCGGCGAATCGAAAGCCTTGAAATCGCAGACCTGGATCCACTTCATCTGCTTGTCGGCGATGGTTTTCACCCAGGCGTCGCGTTCGTCGTCGAGCGACACGGCGTAGATTTCGAATCCCTTTTTGCGGTATTTTTCATAGTCGGCCTGCAAATAGGGAATCTCCCTGAGGCAGGGGCCGCACCACGAGGCCCAGAAGTCGACGAGGACGTATTTGTTGGCGGGATTTTCGATCACGGATTTGAGCGATACCGCTTCGTCGTCGGCGTTCGGGGCGGAGATGTCGACATAGGGCTGTCCCACCGTCGTGCGGAGCCGTTGCTCCATGACCTTGCGCAGGTCGGTCAGTTCGGTGCGCTGCTGCCACTCGGCGGGGAAGCGGTCGATCTCGGCCAGCACCTCCTGCGGCGTGAAGAACATCGACCCCGTTTCGGCCAGTATGATCATGCCGCAGATGTTGTCGCGGTTGCGGTCGATCGTTTCGCGCATCTGCTGCTTGTAGCGGTCGACCAGTTGTTTCTTGTCAGCCTCCAATTCGGTGACGCCGTAGGCTTCGCTGGTGTTGAACGTCAGTTCGTTGAAGGCGTTCATCGCCTCGTTGGCCGCGGTTCCGGTCGGGTAGACCTCGTTGGGATTGTAGAGGTTGCCGTCGATCGAGATGCGGGCGTTTTCGAGGAAGAACCGCACGAAGGGCTGCTCCTTGTCCCGGCTCAGGTAGGCCACTTCGGGCAGTTCGGTCTTACCCGTGAAGGTGAAGGCGCCCGCTTCGACTTTGGCCGAGTCGGCCACGTTGTGCGTGCCGTTGAAGGTAATCAGATAGACGTAGGGCGATTCCAGGCCCTCGACGTTGCCGCGAATCGTGTAACCGTCCGACGTGCAGGCACCCAGGAAGAGCAGGGCCGCTGCGAATGTGTAAATGCGTTTCATGGTAAAATGTATAAGTTCGGGTGAAAGGGCCGGCGCACGGTCGGCCGTCGTTGCGTTGCGGTCAGTCGCCGAGCAGCTCGCCGAGTTTTTCGCCGAGCGCTTCGCCGCGCAGCTGCGTGGCGACGATCTGGCCGTCGGAGCAGCGGATCAGGAAGTTGGAGGGGATGCTCTGCACGGCGTACGCCTCGGCCGCGGGCGTCTGGAACCCGCTGAGGTCGCTCACCTGAATCCACTTCATCCCCTGCTGCCTGACGGCGTCGATCCAGCGGTCGCGCTGCGAATCGAACGACACGGCGTAGATTTCGAATCCCTTCTTGCCGTATTTCTCGTAGTCGGCTTTCAGAAAGGGGATCTCGGCCATGCAGGGGCCGCACCACGAAGCCCAGAAGTCGAGCAGGACATACTTGTTCCTGCGGTTCTCGACGACCGATTTGAGCGATACCTCGCCTCCGTCGGCATTCTTGGCCGCGATGTCGATGTAGGGATGGCCGGCGCTCACGCGGAGCTTGCGTTCGGTGGCCTCGCGCAACTCGGTCAGTTCGCGGCGCTGCTGCCACTCGGCGGGGAAGAGCGCGATCTGTTCCATCACCTCCTCGGGCGAAAGGAAGGCGTAGGCGTTGTTCAGGAACGTGGTCACGCCGTAGATATTGTCGCGGTTCATCTCCACGGCGTCGGACATCAGCTTGGAGTACTCCTTGCGCAGGCTGTCGCGCTGCATGTCGTTGCCGGCCTTGGCGAACTCCTCTTCCAGGGCGGCGATCTTTTCGTCGAACGCCCGCTGGATGTCGTTCGACGGCGTGCCCAGTACGGCGATGTCGGCCGGTGCGGAGAGTGCGCCGTCGACGCTGATGCGGCCGTTTTCCAGGAAGAAATGGACGAAGGGCTGTTGCTTGTCGGTGCTCAGGTAGACCACCTCGGGCTGTTCGGCCTTGCCTTTGAAGACGAAGTCGCCCTTGGTGACCTTGGCCGAGTCGATGACCTCCACCTCGCCCGTGTAGCGCAGCAGGTAGACGTAGGGATTGTCGAGTCCGGCGATCTTGCCGCGGATCGTATATCCGTCGGAGGAGCAGGCGCCCAGCAGGAGCAGGGAAGCCGCGAATGCGAGTGTTCTTTTCATACTTATTTTTCTATCAGTTGGTTGACCTCCTTTTCCAGCGCGGAGAGCCGCTGCTGCAACTCGGGGAGGTTGCGGAAGACGGCGTTCGCGCGGTGGAACTTGATGCCCGGCAGCGCCGGCGTGCCCATGCGGACTTCGCCGTCGGGCACGTTCTTGTCGACGCCGCTCTGCGAGCCGATCTTCACGCGGTCGCCGATGGTGACGTGGTCCGCGATGCCGACCTGCCCCGCGAGGAAGCAGTTGCGGCCGATCTTCGACGAACCCGCGATGCCCATCTGCGCCGACGAGACGGTATGCTCGCCGATCTGCACGTTGTGTCCCACCTGGATCAGGTTATCAAGTTTCACGCCACGGCGGATAATCGTCGAATCGGTTTTCGCGCGGTCGATGCAGGTATTGGCCCCGATCTCGACGTCGTCCTCGATAATGACGTTGCCCAGCTGCGGGATTTTGTCGAAGCCGCCCTCGGCGTTGGGGGCGAACCCGAAACCGTCGGCACCGATCACGGCGCCCGCGTGGAGGATGCACCGGCTGCCGATGCGGCACCCTTCGTAGATCTTCACGCCGGGGTAGAGCGTCGTCCCCTGGCCGATCTCCACGCCGTCGCCGACGTAGACCTGCGGGTAGATCCGGCAGCCGTCGCCGATGCGCGCGCCCGCCTCGATCACGGCGAAGTCACCCACGTAGCATCCTTCGCCCAACGAGGCTTCGGGTGAGATCGAGGCCCGTTCCGAGACGCCCTTTTTCTGCGGACGCGCGGCGTTGTACATCTCCAGCAGCCGCAGCACGGCCGCCCCGGCGTCGTCGACCTTGACGAGCGTGGGCTTCACCTCCCGCTGCGGCGTGAAGGAGCGGTCGACCAGTACGATCGATGCTTCGGTGGTATAGAGGAACGGTTCGTATTTCGGATTGACCAGATAGGCCATCGAGCCGGCCTTGCCCTCCTCGATCGAGGAGACGGTGTGTACCTTGACCGTTTTGTCTCCGACGATGTCGCCGCCCAGAAAACCGGCGATCATTTCGGCTGTAAATTCCATCATAGCGTTATTTCGTTTGATTTGGTTAGCATTCAGAGGTAGTTCTCCAATTCGATGCCGCGGGGCAGGAACTCCGCCACCGAACGGCCGAACGCGAGCACTTCGCGCACCGTCGACGAGGAGATGTCGGCCACGTCGGGCGGCGTGAAGAGCATGACCGTGACCACGGCGGGGTAGAGCCGGCGGTTGGTGGCGGCCATCGTCCGCTCGTATTCGAAATCGGTGGTGTTGCGCACGCCCCGGATGACGGCCGCCGCACCGACCTGCTGGGCGAAGTCGCCCGTCATGCCGCCGTAGATCATCGCTTCGACGCGCGCATCGCCGGCATAGTAGTCGTCGATGAGCCGCTTGCGGTTCTCGACGCTCAGCAGGCCCTGTTTCGCCACGTTGCTGCCGATGCCGATGATGACTTTGTCGAAGAGGTGCAGCGCCTTCTCGACGATCGCTTCGTGGCCGCGCGTGAAGGGATCGAACGATCCCGGGAAAATGGCTGTTTTCATCCCTCGCTGTGGGTTTATTGTCGACAAAGATACGAATAAGTGAGGGCAGAAGCAAGCGTCAGCTTGATTATGCCGAGCGGGAGTATCTTCGGCGTCAGCCAAAGATACGAATAAGCCGGGGGCAAAAGCAAATTTATTTGCGATTTTGCCGGGGCGAAGTATCTTCGGCGCAGCCAAAGATACGAAAAGTCGAGCGCAGAAGCAAGCGTCAGCTCGATTATGCCGAGCGGGAATATCTGAGACGAAGTCAAAGATACGAATAAGCGAGGGCAATGTCCGAATAAATTTGACATTGCCCCCGCTTCGCCGGCCTACTTCGCGAAACGCACGTACTCGGCGTAGACGATCCGCGTGTGCGGATTCGACGAGACGATCTCCTGCCGCACGGCCTTCGTGCCGAAACGGATGAAGAGAAACCGGCGCGGCACGCGATGGACGACCTGCCGCAGCGTGTCGACGCTCTCGACGCGGCAGTCCGCCGAATCGCCCCGGATACGGCCCTCGACCGTCACCCACGGATCGCGCCAGCGGAACGAGCGGACGGTATCGAAACGCACGGCCGCGGCCAGCCGCCCGCTGTCGCAGACGGCAGCGAAGTCGCGCCGCACGATCGTGTCATGCAACGGCACCTGCACGTCGATTTCGGTCGCCGTAGCCAGCGTCGCCGCGGCTTCGACCCGCCGCAAACGGATGCCCAACTGCCGGATGCGCTCGGCGTCGCCGGCACGCAGGCGTTCGAATTCGCGGCAGCGCAGTTGCAGGACTTCGGCCGATGCGGCCGCTTCGCCCGCCCGCGTGCGATAGCGTTCGACCTGCGACAGAAGGGCGCGTTGATTCTGTTCGAGACGATGTGTTTCGGTGCGATAACGACGCAGGACGCCCGCCAGCGACAGCGTGACGGCCAGTGCATAGAGAAGAAGGAATTTTTTCATGAGTACGACGGTTTTCCGCGCAAGATAGCGCCGCGTGCGGCCGTCGTGTTTCTATTTTTCGGGAAACGCCGGTCGTCCCGCCCTGCCCGCGAACCGGCCCGCCGCTGCGCGGAAGCGCTCCCTACCGTTCGGGAAGCGCCGCCAGTGCCGCGGCGATGCGTTCGGCCGTGAGCGACAGATAGGGCGTGCCTTCGCAGGAGGCGATCGAGCTGACCCCCTCGCAGTCGAAGGAGAAGAGTTCGTCGAACAGCCGAAGCTGCGCTGCGCCGACGGGTCGTTCCACCCACCGGATGCCTGCCCGCCGCGCCGCTTCGGCCACCAACGTCCACTCCACGTCGTCGAGGGGCGCGGCGTAGATCACGTCGTCGCGCACGGCGAACAGCGGCGCGTCGCCGGCCCGGCGGACGATGCCGTCGCGGTCGCAAAGAAGCGCACAGCGCGCACCGGACCGCTCGGCCTCCTGCTGCGCCCACCGTGCCGTTTCGCGGCGTGCCGACGTGGGCCATTCGGGACGGTAGCCGTCGCAGGGAACGACCGCCGCCGCAGGACGCAGGCTTCGCAGGGCATAGGTGCGATAGAGCGACACGCCGTCGGCCGTCAAGGCGTACGTCCCGTCGGCATAGAGCCGCAGCGTGACGGTCGCGCCGCCCGCCGGATAGCCGTTGGCACGCAGCAGTGCGCCGATTTCGTCGGCGATGCGGCCGGCCGGCAACTCCGCGGGACGGCCGAACAGAGACCCCGCACCGTCGCGCAGCCGCGACAGATGCGCCGCCGTGTGCAACGGCCGGTAATCGACCGTGCGCAGCCGTTGGTAGAGATAGACCCCGCTGGGCAGCCCTTCGCCCAGGGGTGTCAAACGGCCGTCGATGGAGCAGAAGTCGGTCATTGCGCAGAAATATCAGATCGTCAGCATTTTGAGCAGCAGTTCGCGCAGCAGCTCGCCGTCCGACGCGCCGCCTGCGTCGAGTCCCTTGCTCTTGCCGTCGTATTCGCGCAGCAGCCCCAGCACTCCGAAGACCTTGTTGTTGGGCCAGCGGGGCATGGCCTGCCGCAGTTCGTTGATCGCAAAGACGTTGCCCACCTTCAACGCCCGCATCAGCTCGGCGTCCGACGGCGCGCCCGTCCCCCGCCGCCGCGCGAGCCAGTAGAGGTAGTTGAGTACGAACAGTTGCCGGAACTGCCCGAACAGCGCCAGAACGGTCACCAGCAGCGGATTCTCCTTGGGGTTGCGGCCGAAGTGGTCGGCGATGCGCAGCGCGCGCGCCATGTCGCGGCCGAGTACGGCCTTGCACAGCTCGAAATTGTTGTATTCGCGCGAGATGCCGATGTTCCGCTCGATGTCGCGGTCGGTGATGCGCTGCGTCCCTTCGGGCAGCGAGACGAGCAGTTTTTCGAGTTCGTTGGCGATCTTCGACACGTCGCATCCCAAGTGGTCGGTCAGCATCGACAGCGCCTTCTCGTCGATACGGCACCCTTTCGAGGCGATGAATCCCGACAGCCACGGCCCGATCTCGTAGTCGCGCGGCCGCACCGACTCGAAGACCGCGCCGCAGGCGGCCGCCTGCTTGTAGAAGGCCGAACGCTTGTCGACGCTCTTCTCCTTGTGGCAGACGACGAGGATCGTCGACGCCTGCGGCTTCTGCGTGTAGAGCGAGAGCTTCTCGATCTGCCGCATCTGCTGCGCCTCCTTCAAGATCACTACTTCGTAGCTGCCCATCATCGGCATCTGGCGGCAGAAGTTGATGACCTGCCCCGGCTCCGTGTCGCGCCCGTAGAGGACGATCTGGTTGAACGACCGTTCGGCTTCGCCGAGGATCGTCGACGCCAGACGGTCGCACAGCGCGTCGATGAAATAGGACTCGTCGCCCATGAGCAGGTAGACCGGAGCGAAACGGCGGGCGGCGATATCGGCCGACAGGCGCTCGAACTGCGCCACCGAATCCCGGAAACGGACTGCACTCTTAGCCATAGTCAGATGATCTCTTTGGTGATACGCAAAACATTCTCCGTGCGGTCGGTCAGGCGGTAGCGGTCGTCGATGCGGCGGCCGACGAGCCACACGATCTCGTCGCCCGACAGGAGCACGAACTGGCGCTGTTTTTCGGGCAGCGAGACCTTGCGGTCGATCAGGTAGTCGCTCACCTTCTTGCGCCCCTCCATACCGAAGGGAATGAAGGTGTCGCCCTCGCGCCAGCGGCGCAGCCGCAGCGGATAGCGCAGCAGGTCGGCGTCGAGCAGCGCCACCTGCTCCGGCACGTCGTAAGCGCGGATGTCGTCGATGTCGCACGCCTCGAAATAGAGCACCATGTTGCCGCAGTAACTGCGCTGGGCGCCCTGCTCGACGGTCACTTCGCAGGCGTCGCCGGGGGCGATGCGTTCGACGAGGATCCGTCCGCGGTCGACCGTGGCGACGTACTCCCTGGCGTAGAACCGCCGGCCCGTCGCCGCCTCGCTCAGCGCGCGGCAGAGCGCGTCGCAGACGTCGCCCTTGAAGCCGTACTGCGAACTGAGCAGTTCGTAGACGGCGAAATTGCGCGGATAGGCCGCCTCGATCCGTTCGACGTGGATCGTGGCGATCCCGTCGGCCTGGGTCACGACCTCTTCGCGCATGTGCGCGACGGCCGCCTCGATGTAGAGCTGCGTGTCGGTCAGCCGTTCGATGTTGCGGCGCATCAGGTCGGTGAACTTGGGGTTGATCTCGCGGATGCGGGGGATCAGCCCCAGCCGGATCTTGTTGCGCAGGTATTTGGTCGAGCGGTTCGAAGAGTCCTCGCGGAAGGGAATCTTCTGCGCCACGGCGTATTCCAGAATCTCGCGGCGCGAAGCGAACATCAGCGGCCGCACCACCCGTCCCATGCGGGTGCTGATCCCCGTCAGCCCGCGCAGCCCCGTACCGCGCAGCAGGTTGATGAAAAAGGTCTCGATCGAGTCGTCGGCGTGGTGCGCCACGGCGATGGCCGCATAGCCGTGCTCGCGACGCAGCTCCTCGAACCACGCATAGCGCAGCCGGCGGGCCGTCATCTCCATCGACTCGCCCGTGCGCTCCATTTCGGCCGCCGTGTCGAACCGCCGGTTGTAGCACGGCACGCCGTAGCGGGCCGCCTCGCGCGCTACGATCACCTCGTCCTCGTCGCTCTCGGCGCCGCGCAGCTGGAAATTGCAGTGCGCCACGCCGAACCGATAGCCCAGCGAGGCCATGAGCGACAGCAGCACCATCGAATCGACGCCGCCCGAAACGGTCAGCAGAATACGGTCGTCGCGGGAAAAGAGCCCGTGGCGCTCGACGTAGGATTGAAAACGGTCGGTCAGCATCTGTGTATCGAATTAAGAATTAATCGAAGCGGCCGTGTCGTCGGGATTTGGCGCCTCAGAGATGCGGCTCTCCGAGCCGTGCGGGCCGCATCCGCCGGCGGACGCGGCCCGCCGATGGCGTTCTCCGCAGGCTGCATCCGCACGGCGTACCCGACAGATCGTGTCATCCGTTCATTTTATAATTATAAAACGTTTACTTCGGCGGCGATCTCCACGCCGAATTTCGCGCGCACGGCCTCCTGCACTTTATGAGCCAGCGCCAGCACCTCGCCGCCCGTGGCGCCCCCGTAATTGACGAGCACCAGCGCCTGCCGGTCGTGGACGCCCACGCAGCCTTCGCGGTGCCCCTTCATGCCTGCCTGCTCGATCAGCCATCCCGCGGCCAGTTTCATGCGGCCTTCGGCGGCGGGGTAGAGCGGCAGGGCGGGGTAGTCCGTCCGAAGCCGTTCGGCGACGGCGGCCTCCACCACCGGATTCTTGAAGAAACTGCCGGCATTGCCCAGTACGGCCGTGTCGGGCAGCTTCGAGCGCCGGATCGCACAGACTGCTTCGCGGATGTTGCGCAGCGTGGCGCCTCCGCGCGCCTCGGTCTCGCGCAGCAGATCGCCGTAACCCAGATCGGGCCGCGGACGGCGGCTCAGCCGGAAGGTGACCGCCGTGATGACGACCCGCCCCCGCAGCGCATGTTTGAAGACGCTCTCGCGGTAGCCGAAGGCACAATGTTCCCGCGAGAGGATCAACGTGTTGCATGTATCCGTGCAAAACATCTCGACGCTCTCGATCGCATCTTTCGCCTCTGCGCCGTAAGCTCCGATGTTCTGCACCGGCGCCGCCCCGACCTTGCCCGGGATGAGCGAGAGGTTCTCGATGCCCCACAGGTCGCGTTCGACGGCCCACGCCACCAGGTCGTCCCACTCGACGCCCGCTTCGGCACGCACGGCCACGGCGTCGGGCGCCTCGGCCACGACGTCGATCGACGCGGCGCGCGGGGTCAGCAGCACACCGTCGAAATCCTGCGTGAAGAGAATGTTGTTGCCCCCCGCCAGCACCGTCCATTTCGCGGGCGCCCCCTTCCTGAAAAAGGCGGTCAGGTCGTCCGTCGTTTCGAACTCGACGAGCCGCGCGGCCCGCTGCCGCACGTGGAAACTGTTGCGGCCGGAGAGGTCGATGTCATAAAAATCCCGAATCATATTGCAAAGATAGGGAATTTTTATTAACTTTACCCTTGTTTCCGACGGCCGTTTTCTCGCCTCGGCATCGCCCGCGCAAGCGCGGCTCTGCCTATTTGGCTTATCGAAAACGTTGAATTTCATTCTTCGTTTTCTCGCCTCGGCATAGTCTGAACTGCGTTCGGCTCTGCGCTCGGCTTATCGAAAACGTTCGGTCGAAACCGGAAACGGAGCGCAGCTTCCGCAACCGATCGCCATGCACTAAAACCTGAACCGCCTATGTTCACCGAACAGGATACGGCCTGCATCCGGGCTCACGGCCTCACCCCCGAAGCGGTGGAGCGCCAACTCGAAAACTTCCGCCGCGGCTTTCCCTTCCTGAAAGTCGTCCGCGCCGCCGCTCCGGGCGACGGCATTCTCGTTCCCGCGCCGCAGGAAGTGGCGGCCGCCGTGCGCCGCTACGACGAAGCGGCGGCTCGGCTCGGCATCGTCAAGTTCGTTCCGGCGTCGGGCGCCGCGACGCGCATGTTCAAGGAGCTTTTCGCCTTCGTCGAGGAGGGGCGGCGCAGCGAGGGGATCGACCGCCTGCTGCTGAACATCGAACGCTTCGCCTTCTGGCCCGAACTGCGCGCCACGCTGCCTGCCGGCGCCGACGACCGCACCGTGGTCGAACACATCATCGGCAAGGGACTCGGCTACGGAGGCCGGCCCAAGGGGCTGGTGACCTTCCACGCCTATGCGGAAGGGGCGCGCAAAGCGGCCGAAGAACATCTGGTCGAAGGGGCGCAATACGCCGCCGCAGGGGGGCGCGTACGCATCCATTTCACCGTTTCGCCGGAGCACCGCGCGGATTTCGAGGCACTCATGGCCGAGAAAGTTCCGCTGTACGAGCGGCGTTTCGGCGTGCACTACGACATCGCCTTCTCCGAACAGAAACCCTCGACCGACACGGTGGCGGTCAATCCCGACAATACGCTCTTCCGTACCGACGCGGGGGCGCTGCTCTTCCGTCCGGCGGGACACGGCGCCCTGATCGAAAACCTCAACGAGATCGACGCCGACCTCATCTTCGTCAAGAACATCGACAACGTGACCACCGACGCCCGCCGCGGCGATACGGTAACCTATAAGAAGGTGCTGGCAGGACTGCTGCTCGAATTGCAGGAGCGCAGTTTCGAGTATATCCGCGCGCTCGATACGGGCGGCGCCGAACTGGCCGACATCGCCCGCTTCATCCGCGAACGGCTCTGCGTGAAGCTGCCCGACGACTACAACTCGGCCGTGCTGCGCGCCGTCCTCGACCGTCCCATCCGCCTGTGCGGCATGGTGCGCAACGAGGGCGAACCGGGCGGCGGCCCCTTCTGGGCGGTCAACGACGACGGCACCGAATCGCTCCAAATCGCCGAGTCGAGCCAGATCGCACCCGCCGACCGGCCGCTCATGCAGCGGGCCACCCACTTCAATCCGGTCGATCTGGTCTGCGGCGTGCGCAACGTGAGGGGCGAGAAATTCGACCTGCGGCGGTATACCGATCCGCAGACGGGTTTCATCTCGTCGAAATCCTACGCCGGCCGCGAGCTGCGGGCGCAGGAGTTGCCGGGGTTGTGGAACGGCGCGATGGCACGCTGGAACACCGTTTTCGTCGACGTCCCCGTCACGACGTTCTCGCCTGTGAAAGTCGTCCTCGACCTGCTGCGGCCGCAGCATCAATAAGCGTTCGGGCCGGCGTTTCCGGCAACGGGCCGCAGCACGCTGCGGCCCGTTGCCGTTTTCCTGCGATTGAAAACGGTCGCGGTTTGTTCAAAAAACGGCCTATGTTGTTCAAAAAGTAAAACCTTCATACTACTTTCGAAGGACAAGCGTTTCCTTTCGAAACAAAATGGATGTAATTTGTACGATTCCGGCGCAAAAGTGTCCTAAACCAGCAAAAAACGACCTTTCGCTTTCGGACAACTTCGAAAAAAATGCCTATCTTTGACTTCGTCTTAGATACTTCGCCTCGGCAAAAGCAAATGAAATTTGCATTGCACTCGGCTTAGTCGTATCTTTGGCTGACGTCTTAGATACTCCGCCTCGGCAAAAAGCAAATGAAATTTGCATTGCGCTCGGCTTAATCGTATCTTTACCGGATAGGCGTTTGTACGAGAAATTATTGAATTACGATAATCAGAACACTATGGAGAACAAACTTCAACAATTGACCCAGAAGCTCTACGACGAGGGGCTGGAGAAGGGTCGCGCCGAGGCCGAACGTCTGGTCTCGGAAGCGAAGAGCGAAGCCGCCAAGATCATCGCCGATGCCAAGGCCGAAGCCGAAGCCATCGTGAAGGCCGCCGATGCCAAGGCCGAAGATACGGCTAAGAATTCGATGACCGAGATCGCACTGGCGGGCAAACAGGCCGTCGCCCGGATCAAGGAGGAGATCTCCTCGCTGATTGCGGCCGAGAGTACCTTCTCCGCCGTGAAAGCCGCCAATCTGGATCCCGAATTCGTCAAAGCGATGCTGTTGAGCGTCGCCCGCAACTGGAACGGCGCATCGTCGTCGAAGGTCGAACTGCAAGCGCTGCTGCCCGAAGCCGAGCGGGCGAAGTTCGACGCTGCGTTCGCCGCTGCGGCCAAGGAGCTGCTCGAAGCGGGCATCGAAGTGGGTTATTCGAAGGAGGTACGCACCGGCTTCAAGGTGGGCGCCAAGGGCGGCAGCTATTACATCTCCTTCTCGGACGACGATTTCGAGGCACTGTTGAAGGAGTATCTGCGCGGCAAGATCTCCGAACTGCTGTTCAAAGCCTGACACCGCCATGTTCGATACCAACTATTATTGTCTGGTAGCCGGACTGCGGGAGTACTCGCTCGACGGCGGCGCGAAGGGATTCGATCCGCACGCCATCCTCGACGAGATCCTCCGCGAGCTGACGCCGCGCGACCTGCGCGCCGTCAGGCTGCTCTACGGCTATTACGACTGCAAAAACCTGATCGCCCTGCGTGCGGGCAGTCCGGCGCACGATCCGCTGGGCAACTTCGCGCGCGAACGGCTCAAGGAGGAGACGGAACACCCGCGCCTGCTGCCGCACGCGATCGGACTGGTGCTGGCGGCCTATGCCCGCCCCGACGGGGAGGAGGCCGAGGAGGTGGATACCTCGCGCCCCTTCGAACAGGCGCTTTTCGAAGCCTATTACGGACTGTGCGCCGCGTCGCCGAGCCGTTTCCTGCGCGAGTGGAGCGATTTCGACCGCACGCTGCGCAACGTCGCGGCGGCCACGACGGCCCGTGCCGCGGGGCGTCCCGTCGACGGGCACGTCGTGGGTAACGACGACGTGACCGAGCAGCTGCGCCGTTCGTCGGCCTCCGACTTCGGCCTGCGGGGCGAACTGCCCTACATCGATGCGGTGATCGCCGCCGTGAACGACGAAAGCAACCTGCTGGAAAAGGAGCACAAGATCGACCGCATCCGCTGGCAGCAGGCCGTCGATCTGGCAGCCGAAGACTACTTCAACGTGAACGCCGTCCTCTCGTACCTCGTGCGCATCAATCTGGTGGCGCGCTGGACGCAGCTCGACGAGGCGCGCGGCCGCGCCATGCTCGGACGGCTGCTGCGCGAACTGGACGGCAAGGAATTGATAAATAACAAATAGTCAGATATGAAAACTACAGGACGTGTAAACGGTATCATCTCCAACATCGTCATCGTCAAGGCGGACGGGCCTGTGGCCCAGAACGAGATCTGTTACGTGTGGACGGGCGATACCAAAATGATGGCCGAGGTCATCAAAGTCATCGGCGACGACGCCTACGTGCAGGTTTACGACAGCACGCGCGGTCTGAAAATCGGCGACCGGGTCGAATTCGAAGGCCACATGCTCGAAGCGACGCTGGCTCCGGGTCTGCTGTCGCGCAACTACGACGGATTGCAGAACGACCTCGAAAAGATGGATAGTCTCTTCATCGAACGCGGTTCGATCACCGACCCGATCGATTTCGATAAGACGTGGGAGTTCACGCCGCTGGCCAAGGCGGGCGACAAGGTCTCGGCCGCTTCGTGGCTGGGCGAGGTGAAGGAGCAGTGGATTCCCCACAAGATCATGGTTCCCTTCACGATGACGGGCAGCTATACGGTCAAGAGCGTCGCCGCGGCGGGCTCCTACAAGGTCACCGACACGGTGGCCGTCCTGACCGACGCCGAAGGCGGCGACCACGAGGTGACGATGGTGCAGCGCTGGCCCGTGAAGCAGGCGATCCGCAGCTACGTCGAGAAACCGCGCCCCGACCGCATCATGGAGACGGGCGTGCGTGCGATCGACACCTTCAACCCGCTGGCCGAAGGCGGTACGGGCTTCATCCCGGGGCCGTTCGGCGCCGGCAAGACCGTGTTGCAGCACGCCATTTCGAAACAGGCCGACGCCGACGTCATCATCATGATCGCCTGCGGCGAGCGCGCCAACGAGGTGGTCGAAATCTTCAAGGAGTTCCCCGAACTGATCGACCCCCATACGGGTCACCCCCTCATGGAGCGTACGATCATCATCTGCAATACGTCGAACATGCCCGTCGCCGCGCGCGAGGCGTCGGTCTACACGGGCATGACCATCGGCGAATACTACCGTGCCATGGGACTCAAAGTGCTCGTCATGGCCGACTCGACGTCGCGCTGGGCGCAGGCGCTGCGCGAGATGTCGAACCGCCTGGAAGAGCTGCCCGGTCAGGACGCCTTCCCGATGGACCTCTCGGCGATCATCTCGAACTTCTATTCGCGGGCCGGTCTGGTGCGCCTGACCAACGGACAGACGGGTTCGGTGACCTTCCTCGGTACGGTGTCGCCCGCGGGCGGCAACCTCAAAGAGCCGGTCACGGAGTCCACGAAGAAGGCGGCGCGCTGCTTCTACGCCCTGGCGCAGGCGCGTGCCGACTCGAAGCGTTATCCCGCCATCGATCCGCTCGACTCCTACTCGAAATATCTGGAATACCCCGAAATCCGCGAATACCTCGACGCGCACATCGGCAAGGGCTGGGTGGACAACGTCTATGCCGGCAAGACGCTCGTGCAGCGTGGCAAGGAGGCCAACGACCAGATCAACATCCTGGGCGACGACGGCGTGCCGGTGGAGTACCACGAACGCTTCTGGAAATCGGAGCTGATCGATTTCGTGATCTTGCAGCAGGACGCCTTCGACGACATCGACGCCAACTGTCCGCTCGAACGCCAGAAGATGATGTTCGAGATGGTGCTCGACATCTGCAACAAGACGTTCGACTTCGCCGATTTCGAGGAGTGCTCCAAGTTCTTCAAGACGCTGATCAACCTCTTCCGCCAGATGAACTACGCGGAGTGGCAGTCCGAGAAATTCGCCGACTACCGCTCGCAGATCGAGGCGCTCGTAAACGAACAGCTCAACAAATAAGACCGAAGCTATGACAACACGTGCATTTCAAAAGGTATATACCAAGATAGACAACATTACCAAAGCCACCGTGACGCTGCGCGCCTCGGGCGTGGGCAACGACGAGCTGGCCACCGTGGGCGGCAAGCTCGCCCAGGTGGTGAAGATCATGGGCGACAACGTGACGTTGCAGGTCTTCGCCGGCACCGAGGGGCTGGCCACCGACTCCGAAGTGGTCTTCCACGGCGAGCCGCCCAAGCTCAAAGTGTCGGACAACCTGGCCGGCCGCTTCTTCAACGCCTACGGCGAACCGCTCGAAGGCGGCGAGCAGATCGAGGGCGAGGCGCGCGAGATCGGCGGCCCGACGGTGAACCCCTTCCGGCGTAAGCAGCCTTCGGAGCTGATCGCCACGGGCATCGCCGGCATCGACCTCAACAATACGATCGTCACGGGACAGAAGATTCCCTTCTTCGCCGATCCCGACCAGCCCTACAACGCCGTGATGGCCAACGTGGCGCTGCGTGCCAAGGCCGACAAGATCATCCTGGGCGGCATGGGCCTCACGAACGACGACTTCCTCTACTTCAAGCAGGTCTTCGAGAACGCCGGCGCGCTCGACCGCATCGTCTCGTTCGTCAACACGACCGAGAACCCGCCCGTGGAGCGGCTGCTCGTGCCCGACATGGCGCTGACGGCCGCCGAGTATTTCGCCGTGGACAAGGGGCAGAAGGTCCTGGTGCTGCTCACCGACATGACGCTCTACGCCGATGCGCTGGCGATCGTCTCGAACCGTATGGACCAGATTCCCTCGAAGGACTCGATGCCCGGCTCGCTCTATTCGGATCTGGCGAAGATCTACGAGAAGGCCGTACAGCTGCCCAACGGCGGTTCGATCACCATCATCGCCGTGACGACCCTCTCGGGCGGCGACATCACGCACGCCGTCCCCGACAACACGGGTTATATCACCGAGGGCCAGCTCTTTCTGCGCAACGACTCCGACACGGGCCGGGTCATCGTCGACCCGTTCCGTTCGCTGTCGCGCCTCAAACAGCTCGTCATCGGCAAGAAGACCCGCGAGGATCATCCGCAGGTGATGAACGCCTGCGTGCGCCTCTACGCCGATGCGGCCAACGCCAAGACGAAGCTGGAAAACGGTTTCGACCTCTCGGACTACGACGAGCGCGCGCTGAAATTCGCACACGACTATTCGGAGAAGCTCCTTTCGATCGACATCAACATCGACATCGACCAGATGCTCGATACGGCGTGGAAGCTCTTTGCGGAGTACTTCACCAAGACCGAGGTGGCCATCAAGGAGGAGCTGATCCAAAAATACTGGAAGGAGTAACTGCTCATGGCAATCAAATTTCAATATAACAAGACTTCGCTCGGCGATCTGGGCAAACAGCTCAAAATGCGGCAGAAGGCGCTCCCTACGATCAAAAGCAAGGAGTCGGCGCTGCGCTCCGAGGTCAAGAAAGCGAAGGAGGCCGCACAGGAGTTCCGGTCGCAGCTCTCGCGCCTCGAGGCCGAGTACGACTACATGGTCTCGCTGTGGGGTGAGTTTGATTGTGACCTGCTGCGAATCGCCGACATCGAGCTGACCGAACAGAAGATCGCGGGCGTCCGCACGCCCGTGCTCCGGGAGATCGTCTACGAAGAGAAGCCCTACGACCTCTTCTCGTCGCCCGTATGGTACGCCGCCGGGATCGACCTGTTGAAGCGGCTGTCGAAGCTGGGCATCGAGTACGAACTCTTCAACCGCAAGATGGAGCTGCTGGATTTCGCACGCCGTAAAACCACTCAGAAGGTCAACCTCTACGAGAAGGTACAGATTCCCGGTTACGAGGATGCCATACGCAAGATCAAACGATTCCTTGAGGACGAGGAGAACCTCTCGAAATCGGCACAGAAAATCGTAAAAACCAAACAGCAACAGGCCGGGGAGGGGCAGATGTCATGATCGCCAGGATGTCGAAATACGACTTTATTCTCTACGCCGGTCAGAGCGACGACTTCATCGAACGGCTCCGCGAACTGGGGCTGGTCGACGTGACCTGCCGGGGCTGGGAGCCTTCGGAGGGCGACCGGCAGCTCGTTACGGCGATCGAAGGCCGCACCAAGGCCCTCGCGGCGCTGGAACGGTTCCGCAGTTCGGAGCATTTCGACGCGGCGGCCCGCCCCTTCGCATCGGGCGACGAGGCCTACGAACGCTACGGCCGCACGGCACAGGAGCGCGCGGCGTTGCGCACCGAGATCGGACAGACCGAAAAGGCTGCCGAGGAGGCGCGCCCGTGGGGCGACTTCTCGGCCGGGACGTTGCAGCGGCTCGCACGGCGCGGCGTCGTGCTGCGCTTCTTCACCGCGCAGCGGGATGCGTTCGAGAAATCGCGCGACGCCTGGAACGAACAGGCTCCCGTGGAGGTGATCCACGAGACCTCTTCGACGGTCTGGTTCGTCGCCGTATCGCACGAAGGCGCCGAACTGTCGTTCGACGCGCAGGAGGTGAAGGCCCCCGCGATGACGGCGCACGACGCCGAGGCGAAGGTCGCCTCGCTGCGAAGCCGTCTGAGCGCCACCGACGCCGAGATGTCGCGCGCCGCGGCGTCCGCCGCACTCATCGAGCGCGACTGCAACCGTCTGCGCGAAGAGTTGCAGCGGGTGAAGGTGACGGCCACCGCCGAGGCGGCCGCCGACGGCACGCTGCTGGTCATGGAGGGATGGGCCGAACGGGAGACGTCGGATCGGGTGGACGCCCTGCTGGACGAATATCCCAACGTGCTCTACATCAAGAGCGACCCCACGCCCGAAGACGAGACGCCCGTGAAGCTGAAAAACAACCGTTTCGCGCGCATCTTCGAGATGGTGGGCGACATGTACGCCCGCCCGAAATACGGGACGATCGACCTGACGCCCTTCTTCGCGCCCTTCTACATGCTCTTCTTCGGCATCTGTCTCAACGACGCCGGCTACGGACTCATCCTGCTGGCGATGGGAATGGCGATGCTTTGGAAATTCAAGGGGGGCATGATGCGCCGCGCCGCATGGTTCGCCACGATGTGCGCGGTCTCGACGATCGTATTCGGCCTCTTCTGCGGATCGTTCTTCGGCGTCTCGCTCAAAGCGTACTTCCCGTCGATCCCCTTCTTCGACTTCCAGGGGAGGTTTTTCTCGTGGGCGCTGGCCATCGGCCTGGTGCAGATTCTGTTCGGACAAGTATTGCGTATCGTCATGGTAAGTGCCACGGCGGGATTCCGCTATGCGCTTTCGACGCTGGGCTGGTTCCTCGTCATCCTCGCGGGCAGTCTGGCCGCAGGGCTTCCGCTGCTCGATCCGGCGTGGGTCATTCCGGGATTCACCACTTCGTCACCCGCCTTCTACGGCGTGGCGGCCATCGGCGTGGTGCTGATGCTTTTCTTCAACTCGCCGGGCAAGAACCCGTTCGTGAATTTCGGAACCGGACTTTGGGATACCTATAATAATATAACGGGCATCCTTTCCGACGTACTGTCGTACATCCGTCTGTTCGCGATCGGCCTTTCGGGCGGTATCCTGGCCACGGTCTTCAACGACTTGGCTACGGGCCTGAGCCCAGATATTCCGGTGGTGCGCGAGCTGATGATCCTGTTGATCCTGCTCGTCGGGCACGGCATCAATCTCTTCATGTCCTCGATCTCGTCGTTCGTTCACCCGATGCGACTCACCTTCGTGGAATTCTACAAGAACGCGGGCTTCGAAATGGCTGCGCGCCAGTTCGAACCGCTGACGAAAATCGATCAATCGGAAAACAAATAACAATTAAAAAACTCAAATTTTTCAGTTATGACAACAGCAATTATTATGGCCTACGTCGGCGTAGCGTTGATGGTCGGTCTTTCGGGTATGGCAAGCTGTATCGGCACCTCGATCGCCGGCATGGCGTCCGTCGGCGCGATGAAGAAGAACGCCGGTGCGTTCGGCAGCTACATGATTCTGGCCGCCATCCCCGGTTCGCAAGGTCTCTACGGATTCGTGAACTACTTCATCATCAAGGATTTCCTGACGGACGAGATCTCGATGTTGCAGGGTGCCGCCATTTTCGGCGCCGGATTGCTGACGGGTGTGGTCTGCCTCGCGTCGTCCTACTTCCAGTCGAAGGTTTGCGCCAACGGTATCACCGCGATCGGCAACGGCCACGACGTAATGGGTAAGACGCTGATTCTGGCTGCATTCCCCGAGCTGTACGCCATTCTGACGGTCGCCGCGGTCTTCCTGATCGGCGGTGCGATCTGATCCGTACGACTCCCGCAACGAAAGAGACGGCCTTCGGATAAGGTCGTCTCTTTTGCTTTGTCGGGAGCTGCCGCCGTCCGCTGCGGATTTTGAAATGTCGCGATTTCTGCGTATTTTGCGCTCCGAACAAGAATTTCCCCATGAAGAAGAGTTACGAAGAGATCAACGAAAAGATCCGTCAGGGCAAAGCCGTCGTCCTGACCGCCGAAGAGGTGTCCCAACTGGCGCGCACCCTTTCGCCCGCCGAGATCGTCCGGCGCGTGGACGTCGTCACGACCGGTACGTTCGGCGCGATGTGCTCGTCGGGCGCCTTCCTCAACTTCGGCCACGCCACGCCGCCGATCCGCATGGAGCGCATCGAGCTCAACGGCGTCCCCGTAAGCGGCGGCCTGGCGGCCGTCGACACCTTCGTAGGCGCCACCGACTGCGATCCGGCGCGCCCCGCCTACGGCGGCGCCCACGTCATCGAGGAGCTGGTGGCCGGCCGCAGCGTCACGCTGGAAGCCTGGGGCAAGGGAACCGACGACTATCCGCGGCGCCATATCCGCTCGCACATCACGCTCGACGACATCAACGAGGCGATCCTCTACAACCCGCGCAACTGCTACCAGAACTACAATGCCGCGACCAACTCTTCGGAGCGGATGCTCCATACCTACATGGGAACGCTGCTGCCCAAACTGCGCAACGTTTCGTACAGCACCGCAGGCGAGCTGTCGCCCCTGCTCAACGATCCCACGTGCCGTACGATCGGCATGGGCACGCGTATCTTCCTCTGCGGCGCACGCGGCTACGTGAGCTGGCAGGGCACGCAGTTCAACACCTCCAAACCCGTCAATGAGCACGGCATTCCGATCGGCGGCGCGCGCACCGTGGCCGCAATCGGCAACCTGCGCGAGATGTCGACCGACTACCTGCGCGCCGCCTACTACGAGAAATACGGCGTGAGCCTCTTCGTGGGCGTGGGCATCCCGATCCCGCTGCTGGACGAGGAGCTGGCGCACGACGTTTCGATCCGTAACGAACAGATCACCACCAATATCCTCGATTTCGGCGAGGAGGAGCGCCCGATCGGGCAGACCAACTACGCCGAACTGCGCAGCGGTTCGATCGAGGTGCGGGGGCAGCGCGTGCGCACAGCTCCCGTGGCGAGCCTGCGCAAGGCGCGCGAGATCGCCGAAACGCTCAAAGGCTGGATCGCCCGCGGCGAATTCCTCCTCACGGAACCCGTACAACCCATGCCCGCCCATTCGACGGTCAAGGGGCTGAAAGCCGACGACGAATAACCGCTAACAAGGAAAAGCACATGACGACCAAAGTAATTCTCTATTTCCCGTCGGACGCCACCGACAAGGCGGTTACCTACGATCTGGTGAAGCGTTACGACCTGCGCATTAACATCCTGCGCGCCGAAATCGAGGCGGGGCGTTCGGGCTCGCTGCTCGTCGAACTGACGGGCGAGGAGTCCATGGTGCGCGAAGGCGTCGCCTACCTCGAACGCAACGGCGTCACCGTAAGCCCCGTGGCGAGCAAGATCGCCTACGACCGCGACCGCTGCATCGACTGCGGCAACTGTGCGCTGGCCTGCTTCCCGCAGGCGCTTACGATCGGTGCGCCCGACTGGCGGCTGCATTTCGATCCCGAACGCTGCATCGCCTGCAAACTCTGCCTCAAAAGCTGCCCTCTGGGTCTCTTCCATATCGAATTCACCGAAGCCTGAGCCGTGGAGTACGTCGAGCGGCGCTACCGGAGCCGCATGGGGCGGGATGCGGTCGTGTTCACCGTCTCTCATCGCGAAAGCGACCTGTGGGTCGCCGTCGACCGCGGCGATGCGGCCGTCATGGCCGCCCGCACGGAACACTTTCTGCACGAACTGCGCGGGCGGCTCGACCGTTACCTCGATTGCGACCCCGCCTACCTGCGCGCCCTCGTTCCCTGTCTGCCGCGACCCGACGCTCCGCCGCTGCTGCATGAAATGGCCGTGGCGGCCGCTACGGTAGGCATCGGGCCGATGAGCGCCGTAGCCGGAGCCTTCGCCCGCGAGACGGGACGGATGCTGCGCCGCGAATTCGGCGTCGGCGAGGTGGTCGTCGAAAACGGCGGCGACATCTACGCCGACGTGCACCGGCCGCTCGACGTGGCGCTCTTCGCCGGAGAGTCCCCCCTCTCGGAACGGGTCGGACTCCACATCCCCGGCGGAGCCTTCCCGCTGGGTATCTGCACCTCGTCGGGAACCGTCGGGCCGTCGCTCAGCTTCGGTCGTGCCGATGCCGTGATGATCGTCTGCCGCGACGTGCTGCTCGCCGACAGCTATGCCACGGCGTGGGCCAACCGCGTCCGCACCGAGGAGGATACGGGCTCTGTCGTCGAACGGGCCTGCCGCGTGCCGGAGATTTTGGGGGCGATGGCCGTCAAGGGCGAACGGCTGGCCGTCGGCGGCACGTTCGAGCTGCGGCTGTTCGGAGAAGCCCGGGATTTTTAAAAAATCGTTCCGCCTGACGATTTCGCGCCAAACTCCCCCTTTCCGCTTTCCATCCGTTGCGAATTATGCCCGAAAAGATGATACTTTACGATCTATCCGGATGTAAACCGTTACAGTTCCGCAGCGAAAAAAGAGGCCGGACGGAGGATATACTTTTCCAAAGATTACAGAGTTTCTGAAAAAATACCTATATTTGTCGGTACTTTCCCTAACGACACGGTGCGGGAAAGGCACGACCGAACGAGAATCATTACAATCAAATACGTTTTACTATGAGAAAATTCGGACTTTTTTTATGTCTCTCGCTGTTATTCGCCTTCACGGGTTGTAGCGACAGCGACGATGTAGAAGAGCAGGGCGGCACGGTGCTCGCCAAACCTTCGGTCGCGGTGACCACGACGACGTCCTCCAGCTTCAAGGTGGCGTGGGATGCCGTACCCAATGCCGAAAGTTACAAATATCGCCTCTCCCAGGAGAACGAGACGGGCGACGAACTCGTCGTGCAGCCCGAGAACTCGACTTCGGCTACGGCCCTCGCATTCGGCGACCTCGATCCGAAAACCAAGTATATCCTGCGCGTCAAGGCCGTCGCCGCCGCAGGCAGCGGTCTGACGGATTCGGAGTACTCCAAGATCTTCGCCACGACGCTGGCCGAAGAGGCCGCGGAGCTGACGTTCGAGAAGATCGCCGCGACGAACCCGACTTACGAGAGCGTCGACGTGGAGATCGTACCTTCGGCCGAGAACCTCTACTACTGGCAGGTCGTCGAAAACAGCCTGATCGAGGGCAAGAGCGACCGTGAGATCGTCGCCGCCCTGAAAGAGAACATCTCCGAACTCTCCTCCGGCACGGTCAGGAAGACCGTCTACGGTTTGAAGGCCGACACGGAGTACACGGTCGTCGCCTTCGGTTACGACCTCGACGCCGGCAAGTCCACGTCCGCCGTTGCACGTCTCGAAACGGCATTCACCACGCCGGCCGACGACCGCATGACGATCGCCATCACTGTCGGTACCGTAACCGCGGAGAACGCACACGTGGCATTCGCCCCGTCGATGGCCAATGCGGATTATTTCGCCGATGTCGTTGCCGCTGCCGATATTGCCGGTAAGACCGAGATGGAGATCGTCGCTCTGTTGCAGACCAAATACGGCGACGAAATGGACGAGATCGCACGTAAAGGGGACTACGAAGGCGACTTTGCAGTCGAAGCCGGCAAGGAGTACACGGCCGTCGCCTTCGCATACGATGCCGCGACGTCGGAACTGACCACCAAATTGGCAAGCGAGACATTCTCCGCGCCGCTTCCCGACGGTGACGATATACTTTCGATCACGCTTTCGAATCCCACGGAGTTCTCCTTCGATTACTCCATCACGAGCAGCGATCCCGACATGTACTATACGGAAATGGCCGTTCCGACCGCTAATCTCTCTCAATTCGACGAAACGAAGGAGGCTGCCGCCCTCATAAGCGACATCAATGCGCTTTGTGCCGAATACGGTCTCGAGGCGGTTCTCTCGATTTGCCACAAGGGGAATATAACCGACACGTTCGATGGACTTAGTCCTAATACGGAGTACACGCTCTTCGCGATCGGTATCTCTCCTGTAAGCGGTACCGAAACCGTGGAAGCTGTTACCACGTTCGCCAAAAGCAAGAATTCGATCACAACGGGTAAAGAGGAAGAGATCACGACGGATGCATGGACCAATGTGACATCGGCACTATGGGAAGTGCAAGACAGTGGTCCGGCGATCTTCTTCTTCTGCGAACCCAACGCTTCGTCGAAGAGTGTCAAAATCGGATGTTGGAACATCACTATCCCCGACGGAGTGGCTCCGCCCACGTCGTTGGAGGATATTCAAGGTCTCGATTCGGAAGCCAATGTACGCCAATTGACGATCTCGCAAGGCGGAAAACTTGACATGACGAGATTATATTACGGTACTGATGCTACTGCCGGAGGCGTTTACGTTTTCTCGGCTGTCTCGCAGGATGCCGACGGTAAATACGGACAAGTGAATTGGGTAATCGCTCAGATGCCGGCATCGTTCTCTGGCAGTTACGGAGACTGTACTGTCCTGGGACAATCCGCCAATAATAATTCGAGCGGCGGCGGTGATGAAGAAATCGAGTTGAAGAGTGCTACCTACGAAGATTATTTGGGTGCATGGACATTGGTTTCGGCAGGCGGTTCTGCCGTGTTGTCAGATGGAAAGGTGAAATTCACGAATAATCCGCTCTATTACGACATTCGTATCGAAAAGAATGTCGAGAACCAAAGCTACAAGGTATACGGCTGGAATACCGATACGGAGTTCGCCAACGCACATCCGTTCGTGATGAACTACGACCCGACGGAAGAGAGTGGCATCAGCGGATGGATCGACATTCCGCTGGCTCAGGTAGTCGCGACCGAAGGCAATATCGACTGGACGCTCTGTCCGCGATTCCTTGCCAACAATAATTACTACTATTATCCGAACACGAATATGACCCAAGCTTTCTTTGGTGCGAGCGAAGCCGGCGGCAGTGTTATCATAATGGGGAATAGCTATAAGTTTGAAGATCCGATAGGAGTAGTCGACATTTTGTCGATGAGCCTCTTCGGCATCGACAAAACCGATTCCGAGGCCGATCCCGAGTTGCGGCCGTTGGAGACCACCCACGCGATATCTCCTTTCGTCCTTGTCAAAGGCGATGTCTCGTCGTCGGCAGCCAAACGCTTGCAGACCGAACGCAAAATCGCCGGCATTTCGCGCGTTTCGTCGACGGTAGACAACTTCGCCCGTCTCTCGACGGCAGCATCCATTTCCCAATCGCAGCCTGCGAGAGTTCAGCGAATTCTGGAATCCGCCGACAATCTTCACATTGAACATCAGATCAATGGAGAGTCGACCGGATCGTTCAGGGTCGGCCCTGTATCGGAGGTTAAGGCTCGCATCCGTCAGTTGATTAAATAACCATTTCCGACATCACAAAAGGGAAGGCATCGCTTCAAGCGATGCCTTCCCTTTTGTAAATTCTATACTTATGCGAGCGGCGATCGTTCGCTCATTCGCTCATCTGCGGACACGACGATGTAAATCGGCGCAGGTTTTGCGCCGCGTTGGCTTGGAGGCGCCGGAGGCCGCTGCGCATGAGCGGCGTGCGGCCGAACGACGTGCGGAATTCCGCCTCCTCCATCGCGAGCCACCGTTCGGGCGGGAACGATAAGGGATCGAACAGCGGATCGAACGCCGGATGAAGATGCAGCGGCGCACGGAGGTTGTAGGGGCAGCGGCTCTGGCAGGCGTCGCAGCCGAAAATCCACCCGTCGAGGGCAATTTCCGCGGCCGGCGTCTGTTCGATCGTATGACAGGAGATGCAGCGGCGCGCATCGATCGCGCGGTCGTTGCAAACGGCACCCGTCGGGCAGGCTTCGACGCAGCGGCGGCAGGAGCCGCACCCCGCGCCGGCGAGCGGCTCGTCGTAACGATCGCAGGCCGCGTCGAGCACCAGCTCGCCCAGCAGGACGAACGATCCGAACCGGGGCGTGACGAGCAGCGACTGCCGGCCGATCCAGCCCAGCCCCGCTTCGACGGCCAGCTGCTTTTCCACGAGCGGAGCCGAATCGACGAACGCCCGGCCGGCGAGGGCAGGCTCCGCGGCACGAAGACGCCCGAAGAGGTCGCCCAGCATCCCCTTGATCGTGGCATGGTAGTCGGCGGTCAGGGCATACGAGGCGATCTTCGCGCGGAAGTCGTCGGGATAACCGTCGCTCAGGCCGTTCTTGTAACCGACGGCGCAGACGACTACCGTCTGCGCCCCTTCGACCAGCCGTCGCACGTCGAACCGTTTGTCGAGATTCCGTTCGAGGTAACCGAGCGAGGCGTGACGCCCGTCGCCGAGCCAGCGACGGAAAAACTGCTCGTTCCGCACCAGATGGCGGCACGGCGCTACACCGCACAGGTCGAAGCCTGCGGCAGCGGCGGATTGTCGGATGAAACTGCGGTCGAGCATGGTGATAATTTGGTTCAAATGTAGTATTTTTTAGGTAAAAATCCGTACATTTGCCTTGAATTTCGCAATTCGGATTTACAGAAGAAGAATCTGACTTTATGAAGATTAACACGCTTTACGAACTATTGCGGCATGGTGTGGAGAAGTTCGCTTCACGCACGGCCTTCGATATGTTCAACGGCGAAAGCGTCACCTACGCCGAAGTCGGCCGGCGAGCCGCCGCGGTGCAGGAAGCGCTCGTCGGAGCCGGCGTCAAGGCCGGCGACAAGGTGGCGCTGCTCAGCAGCAGTATGCCCAACTGGGGAATCTGCTACCTGGCCGTCACCTCGGCCGGCATGGTCGCGGTACCGATCCTTCCCGACTTCTCCGGCCCCGAACTGGATATGATCATCGCCCATTCCGAGGCGAAAGCCCTGCTGGTCTCGGACAAACTCTTTTCCAAACTTTCGAAGCAGACGATCGATTCGCTCAATATCGTCATCCGGACCAAGAATCTGGGGATCATCGCCCAGCATGTCACGGCAACGGGATCTACGGCGGTTCCTTCGCCCGACGACCTGGCGGCGATCATCTATACGTCGGGAACGACGTCGAGCCCCAAGGGCGTAATGCTCACCCACAAGGCGATCTGCGCGCAGATCGATATGGATTTCGGCATCTTCCCGATCGACGAAACCGACGTCTTTCTCTCGGTGCTGCCGCTGTCCCATACCTACGAATGTTCGATCGGACTGATCTACGCCTTTTCGAAGGGCGCGCGCGTGGTCTACCTCGACCGCCAGCCTACCGCGTCGGCGCTGATGCCGGCGTTGAAAGCCGTGCGGCCTACGGTCATGCTCATCGTGCCGCTCATCATCGAGAAGATCTACCGCCATCAGGTTCAGGCCAAATTCAACTCCAACGCCTTCTGGCGCACGCTCGTCGGCATCGGCTTCATGCGCCGCTACCTGCACCGGATCGCCGGCAAGAAGCTGATGAAGGTCTTCGGCGGGCGGTTGCGCTTCCTCGGCATCGGAGGCGCCAAACTCGACACGCAGGCCGAGCAGTTCATGCTCGAAGCCAAGATACCCTATGCGATCGGCTACGGCCTGACGGAAACCGCCCCGCTGCTGGCCGGCGCGGCTCCCTCGCAGGTGCGGCTCGGTTCGACGGGCCCTGCGGCGCCGGGCGTGCAGCTGCGGCTGGAAAACGTCAATCCCGATACGCAGCAGGGCGAGATCGTGGCGCTCACGCCGAGCGTCATGCTGGGCTACTACAAGAATCCCGAGGAGACGGCCAAAGTCTTCACACCCGACGGCTGGTTCCGCACCGGCGACCTGGGCTGGCTCTCGCCCGACGGTTGGCTTTACATCAAGGGGCGGCTCAAAAACATGATCGTGGGCCCCAGCGGCGAGAACATCTACCCCGAAGAGATCGAGAGCGTCCTCAACTCCCACGTTTTCGTGGCCGATTCGCTGGTCACCGAGAAGGAGGGGCGGCTCATCGCGCTCGTGCATTTCAACCGCGACGAGCTGGAAGCGCGCTACGAGGAGCTGAAATACGACTGGGAGATGAAGAAGGACGCATGGGAGAAACGCATCGATGAGCTCAAAAAAGAGGTGCTCGACTACGTGAACTCGCAGGTCAACCGCTTCTCGCGTCTCTCGGAGGTCGTCGAGGAGAAGGAGGAGTTCGAAATGACCCCCACCAAGAAGATCAAGCGTTTCCTCTACAACAAGCGGCACGGGAAGGATCCGGTGAAGGAGGAAGACTCCAAACCGCATAATACCGAGGCGAAATAGGCGAAGCCTCCGCACCTCGTTTAATCAAAAAGGGATCGCTTGCAGCGATCCTTTTTGATGCCGATTCGCAAAATTCCGCCCTCCTTGATACGATTTTTTACAGTTGTTCGCCGACGGCTGAGGGACCGTGCAGGCGGGCGAGTAGCAGTCTGCTGCGTGAGCGAATAACTATATATGTCTTAAAGCGATGGCGAAATATCGACCCAAAACATGGTCGAAGTATTTGCGAAGAAACAAGTTGTTTTTTATAACCAATCTTTCCCGTTTGCAGCCCCTCCTCAGTCCCCGAAGATAAGGCGGTTGGGATAAAAATATGGACTATTCGTCCGTATAATAGGGCTAAATGCAAAGAACCGATTGAATTTTCAATCGGTTCTTTGCATTTATGGATTATTCATTATTCCATATATTTATAAAGGATTACCTCCTGTTGTTTTGATGTATATCCTGCAAATCGATTTGCAGAAGCATTCGCCCAAATAATACGTTTTGTATTATAAACATTCTGAATCTCAACACATTTAGAATATGAAATCGTCCATTCATACTGTTTTTCAACAATGTTTGGGCTAAACCACAGATTGTTATTTTTTGAAGTTGCAGTAGATGTATATCCAATATATCCATCTGCACAATGAATTGAATAACCGTTTACGGTTTTCTCAAACGTACAAGCATATATATCCGTATCGACATTAGAAACAATATTATCTCCATCCATATACTGGTTAAAATCACCTGCATCTGACATGTTTGCATAATTTCCGGAATTAGCTCCCGTGAGTATGCGAACACCGCTTGAAGCTTTGTAACCGATAATATACTTTCCACTCCAATCTTCCTGATTCGCTTCAACAGGTACATATTTCCCTGTTCCGGCGACAATCTTTTTATTTTGTGAGACAATAACTTTCAATGAAATCGATTCTGGGTCGTTCAACGTAATGGTAATCCATCCGCTTCGATCGTTTGCCGTATCGGTGTTCTCGCTTACGGAATAAGTTATCGTTTTCGTTGCATTTTCCACCGAAGCTGCCGTCACGACCATTCCGTCGCATTCGACAGATGCCGTATAATTATTGTCGTTGCGTACTTCATATGTGAAGGTGGCATCCGTGACGCCCGCAGCCGCCACCCCCGTTATGTCATCTGCAAGAATCACCGGAGTCAGCGCGATCGGTCCGTCATGCACGTCGACAGTCAGATCGTCGAGAATAAAACGCTCGTCGACTGTCGTAGATGCCAAAGCGAACGTAAGCGCAGTCGTGGCATCCGCATTTTCGACGTAGACCGTAAAGAGAGCCGCCTCGCTCTTGTCCATTACTCCGCTGCCAGTCGCAGTCGCCGCCGGCATAACGAGATCGCTTCCACCTACGACCGTGCCTGTCGAAGCCGTTACATTCAATGCCTGATCTGCCTTCCAACCGTTGGCATAGAAAGTCACTTTCAGATTTTTGGTTCCTTCGATCAATTTCAACGCGGGAGTCGTAATCGTGGCAGAGGCGCCGCCCTTTCCCATACGAATCGCCTCGTTGAATCCGTAGAGATTCCCCGTATTCGTATAAGGATCGGTATAGTAATATGCGTAATCAGTAGGTGAAGCATACAGTTTTTCAATACCGCTGCCTGTTCCCGTCGCTTTGCTGAAATCATCGTAGAAAACGTGGGTGACCGTCGGTGCCGGCTGCCGAACTTTCGCAAGGTTCATCGGAATGGTAATCGGAGCATAGACGTTCGAAGCATTGATCGCCGTCGCTGTCACAAAGTCGTAACTGCCTTTGTCGGTCTTTACGGTAAACGTACCTCCGGCGTAGCTCTTCGGCGTGACGGCCAGATAGATGTAACCGGCCTTGTCGGCGGGTTTGGCTGCGGGAACGGCGTAAGGTGTCGTCAATGTTACGGTAGCAGACTCCTTGGTGCCCGTACTTGTTGTCTTGCCTGTTTCCAGATTATAGATGTGCTGGCCGTTGAGCTTTTCTCCGCCTGCCGGCGTAAAGGTGATACTCTTCACCGCGTCGCCGTTATTCTCAGCATCGTAGATATTGAACGCGATCAGCGATGCGATCGGCGTGAAGGTCAGCACCGTATTCTGTCCCTCGGCGAGCGGAGCGCTGGCGTACATACCGACCATATTGCCGTTCAGCACGCCGGCTTCGGTCTGTGTCTGCGCATCCTCGATATAGAGAGAAACGTTTTCATGCGTGCGGGGAGTATCCTTGTCCATTTGCGACTTGAAATAGGGATAGTACGCATACACCTTCGTCGCCTTGGTGTCGATCTCGGCGGTGAAGTTGGTCGCGCCTTCGGCGTAGGTGCTCGACGCCACGTTCAGATCGGTCTCGACGTCGGTATAGAAGCCCAACTGGTCGCCCGCCGTCCATTTCATGCGTGTCGCGGCGTCGTTGAGCGTCGTACGCGACGAAGCGATCTCGGCCGTGAAACCGCGTGTGGCCTTGATTCCCGATCCGGGCAGTGCGTTATCGGATACGTCCTCCTTCGAACATCCGGCCAATGCCATTGCAGCTGCTGCAACGAGCATCAGAGTTTTTTGCATCTTTCTCATGATCTCCCGTTGTTTGGCCGTTATTCGAACTCGTCGAGCGTTCCGCCCCACTCGTAGTCTTCCTTCGTGACTCCGTCCTGACTGTCGTAGAAAGCCTCGTTCGTCGTCGAACCGGCGAACCCCGATTCAACCGCGATGACGGTCTGTTCGAGATCGGGCGCGGCGTATGCGCGAACGCCCCCCCCCTTCAAATTAGTAGAATTTTCCATGATGCTATGTGTTTATAGGAAACATTTTACGAATCTGTTACAAAATTAACGGTTTTTCATTAACATGCAAGGGATAGCCGATATTTTTCTTTCATTCTTTTATTTTCCGGGACCTGCTTATCCGCAATATCTCCTCCGGCCTTTTTGTCGCCCGCCGACGGCGAGCCGCAGAGCTGCCGTGCCGATTGCCGACGAAAAACCGTCGTTGCACGCAACGCTCGGTGGTTTTCCGTTGTCGCATCGGATGCGGAAACGGATCGGAGGTGTCCGGCGGACGCTTTCGGCACGACTTTTCCCGAAAAAATATGACAGACAATGTTTTGCAGGAAAATCGCCCCCCCCCTCTCCGGACGCTGCAAGACAAAAAGAAAGCCGGAAACCCGCGAAGGTTTCCGGCTTCCCGTATCGTATTCGGCGATTATTTGCTCAACTCGGCAACCGATTTCTGTGCGGCGGCCACGTTGTCGCCGGCGGTCACCTTTTTGAGGGCTTCGATCGCCTGCGGCTTCATCTCCTTGGCGTTGTATGCCGCGCCGAGGATGAAATAGACGTCGCTCTTCTCGGTCTCGTCGGGCTGCGCAGCGGCGGCGGCCTCGCCCAGCTCGATTACCTTGGCGTAATCCTTCTTCGTGAGGTAAGCCTGCAAACGTATCTTCTGCGCCAATGCATTGGCAGGGTTCTGTTCCAGCATCTTGTCGGCCATGGCGATGATGCCGTCCTGATCGTTGGCGGTCTGCAATTCGGCCACACGGTTGTTGGTATAGAGCGTCAGCAGGCGGTTCGCCTCGGCGGCATCGGCCTCGAACTTCGGGCCCTGCATCCCGGCGACCTTCTCCAGGATCTCCATTCCCTTGTCGTAATCCTTCAACTCGCAGTAGCAGGTTCCCAGCCACAAGGCCATCTGCGTATTCTTCGGATCGGCGGCATAGCCCTTGGCGAAAATCTCGGCAGCAGCGGCGTAATCCTTGTTGTTGAACGCCGTACCTCCCTGAGCCTGATAAACTTTCGCCAGAATCGTATTGGCTTTTTTCAGCGCAGCCACATTGCCGTAGAGTTCGGCGACCTCGGCCGCTTTCGACAGATTGGCGATCGCCTCGTCGTAATTGCCCTGCGCGGCCGCACGGGTTCCCATCCCCTGATAGCAGGTCGGCAGATACTTCTTCGCCGTCTCGACGCAGTTCAGTTCGGTGGCATCTTCCGAAGCCATGCCTTCGTCGATCACCTTCTGGAACAGCTTGGCAGCTTCGGGATAGTTTTTCGACTGCAACATCTCGGCACCTTTGTTATACGATGCGACGACACCTTCCTGCGCCGATACGATGCACACCGCGAAGAGAGCGGCGACGGATAAAAACAGCTTTTTCATCTTTTGCAATTCTAATTTTATAAAGTTTTAAGTAGTTCGCAACGAATCCGGTCCCTGTCGCAACGGCCCGAAACTCACCGTGTGCAGAGGGATGGGGCCGAATCGGAACGGTACACGAAAGACAAAATTATAATTTTTTTTCGTTCTCCGCAACCCCTCAGCGCAACTCTTTGAAAAATTCCTTCATCAGCGCTTCGCATTCGGCAGCCAATACGCCGCGCACGACGACCGTCCGCGGATGCAGCCGCAACCCCTCGACGGTCGTGTAGCCCCGCTTGGGATCGTCGGCGCCCCACACCACGCGCGCCGCCTGGCTCCATGCGATCGCGCCGGCGCACATCACGCACGGCTCGACGGTGACGTAGAGCGTGCAGTCGCGCAGGTACTTGCCGCCGAGCGTCGACGAGGCCGCCGTCAGCGCCTGCATCTCGGCATGGGCCGTGGCGTCCTGCAACGTCTCGACCAGATTGTGCCCCCGTCCCACGACGCGGTCGCCCGCCACGACGACGGCGCCGATCGGCACCTCCTCTCTTTTCAACGCCTGTCGTGCCTCGTTTATTGCCATGCGCATGAATTTTTCATCGCGCTGCTGCTGTGCTGCGCTGTCGTTGATCGATCCGTTCATAGTCCTCTCGTTCGCGGCAGGGCCGTGCGGCTGCGGCCCGATGCTGTAAAATGGTAGCTATATACGACTTTACACCTTTACACCCTGCCGGATTCCGGGCCGCTGCACCCAGCCGACTGTCGGAATGCTCGTGACAGAGCCGCGTTTGCAGACCCCCCCCCGCCTTGGCGGGGACTTCGGACGAGATCCGCTTCGGTAGTCGGGCTTTGGAGGAGCGGCGGTGTAAAATGGGATATGGTTACCTATAAAATTTTGCCAGCACTGCCGTTTTTCGTATAAATTTCGTACTTTTGTATCTTGCAACTGCAAGTACAAAGATAGCCAAACCGAGCAATAAATACAAATTATTATGTACAGAACCCATACATGCGGTGCGCTGCGTGCCGCGAACGTCGGCCAGACGGTGACGCTCGCCGGCTGGGTGCAGAAGGTGCGCAACCTGGGCGCCATGACCTTCATCGACCTGCGCGACCGCTACGGCCTGACGCAGATCGTCGTCGAGGAGCACTCGTCCGAAGAGACCCGCCGGACGGCCGCCGAACTGGGCCGCGAATTCGTCCTGCAAGTGACGGGCCGCGTCATCGAACGCGAGTCGAAGAATCCCAAGCTGCCCACGGGCGAGATCGAGATCGCGGCCGATGCGCTCGTGATCCTCAACCGCTCGGACGTTCCTCCCTTCACGATCGAGGAGGAGTCGGACGGCGGCGACGACCTGCGTATGAAATACCGCTACCTCGACCTGCGCCGGCCGCCGTTGCAGCGGGCGCTGATCCTGCGGCACCGGATGGCGCACGCCGTGCGCACGTTCCTCGACGGAGAGGGATTCCTCGAAATCGAAACCCCCTACCTGATCAAGTCCACGCCCGAGGGGGCGCGCGACTTCGTGGTGCCGAGCCGCATGAACCCCAACCAGTTCTATGCGCTGCCGCAGTCGCCGCAGACGCTCAAACAGCTGCTCATGGTGGCTGGTTACGACAAATATTTCCAGATCGTGCGCTGCTTCCGCGACGAGGATCTGCGCGCCGACCGTCAGCCCGAATTCACGCAGATCGACTGCGAAATGTCGTTCGTCGAGCAGGAGGACGTGCTGGAAGTGTTCGAGCGCTGGGCGAAGCATATGTTCCGCGAGGTGCTGGGCATCGACTTCGCCGAGCCGTTCCGCCGGATGCCGTGGATCGAGGCGATGGAGAAGTACGGATCGGACAAACCCGACCTGCGCTTCGGCATGGAGTTCCACGACGTGACCGGCCGCGTCAAGGGGCACGGGTTCGGCGTGTTCGACGATGCGGAGTACGTCTGCGGCTTCGCCGCTGCGGGATGCGCGGGTTACACCCGCAAGCAGATCGACGCGCTGACCGAGTTCGTCAAGCGGCCGCAGGTGGGTGCCAAGGGGCTGATCTGGATCCGCGTCGAGGCCGACGCCGTCAAGTCGTCGGTCGACAAGTTCTACACGCCCGACGAGGTGCGTGCCGTGGCCGAGGCATGCGGCGCTGCGGCGGGCGATATGGTCTTCCTTATGTCAGGACCCAAGTTCCGGACGCTCACGCAGTTGTGCGCCCTGCGTCTGGAAGTGGCCCAGCAGCTCGGCCTGCGCGATCCCAAGCGGTTCGCTCCGCTGTGGGTCGTGGACTTCCCGATGTTCGAGTGGGACGACGAGACGCAGCGCTTCTACGCGATGCATCATCCCTTCACCTCGCCCAAACCCGAGGACGTGCCCTACCTCGAAAGCGACCCGGGCCGCGTGCGCGCCAACGCCTACGACTTCGTCTGCAACGGTACCGAGATCGGCGGCGGTTCGATCCGTATCCACGATCCCAAGTTGCAGGCCGCGATCTTCTCGTGCCTGGGCTTCACGCCCGAGAAGGCGCAGGAGCAGTTCGGTTTCCTGATGAACGCCTTCAAGTACGGCGCGCCTCCTCACGGCGGCCTGGCCTTCGGGTTCGACCGTCTGTGCTCGCTGTTCGGCGGCTCGGAGTCGATCCGCGACTACATCGCTTTCCCGAAGAACAATGCCGGCCGCGACGTGATGCTCGATGCACCGTCGGCCATCGACCCCGCGCAGCTCGACGAGTTGTACCTCGCGCTGAAAGCACCCGAAGCGAAATAGGCGGATGGAGACGGAGGTCATCCGGGAGAAGATTTGCGAGATCCGCGGTGCGCGCGTCATGCTCGACGCCGATCGGGCCGCTCTCTGCGGCAAAGAGCTTGCCGGCACAGACTCACAGAATTGAATGTCAAACCTTCAAAACGAAAAAACGATGATACGACTCAATGTATTTATCCGCACGACGGCGACCAACCGTGAAGAGACGGTCGCCACGGCCAAGGAACTGGTAGCGGCTTCGCTCAAAGACGCGGGCTGCGTCGCCTACGATCTGTTCGAGAGCGCCACGCGCCCCGACGTACTGATGATCTGCGAGACATGGAGCGACGCCAAGGCGCTCGCCGCCCATGAGACGACCTCGCATTTCACGACCCTCGTTCCGCGTCTCGACGAACTGGGCGAACTGAAACTCGAAAAGTTCGTCTTCTGACCGCACGGCATCCGAACAACCGGCCTGCGGCTAACCGCCACGAAAAAGCCTCCGACAACGGAGGCTTTTTCGATTTCGACTATCTACGGCACCGAGTGCCGTAGATAGTTCGCCGTACTTGACCTTTTGGTACTTTCGGGGCAAGCCAAAAGTACGAAGAATATATGCACGATCGGGAATCGGGGAAATTCCCGAAGCGGGAATTCGCTTGTAGCGTGTTCTACCGCCTTTTGGTGCCAAAAGGTGGCGCCAAAAGCATCCGACAGGGTGAAAAATCGGGGAGCTGTCTCCGGTTACGCCCAAAACGCTGCGCGGACAAGCTCGCGCCCGCGTTTCTTAACGGCGGAACCGTCGCCGTTCCTTTTTCCCGATTTTTCACGATGCGGATTCGTCGTGCGCTTCGCGCAAAGTGATTTTCTATTTTGCGCAAGATGTCGGCCGCAAGTTTCGGGCATTCGCTTTGCCGTTCCGTGAAAAAAACGTACATTTGACTGCTCAACCGTTAGCTTATGTCGATTCCTTTGGCCGAACGCCTCCGTCCCCGCACGCTCGACGACTACATCGGGCAGGAGCATCTGGTGGGCGGCAACGGCGTTTTCCGCAAGTTTCTGGAGACGGGCAACGTCCCGTCGTTCATCCTCTGGGGGCCTCCGGGGGTGGGGAAGACCACGCTGGCTAAGATCGTGGCCACGGAACTCAAACGCCCCTTCTTCACGCTGTCGGCCGTTACGTCGGGGGTCAAGGATGTGCGCGAAGTGATCGAATCGGCCCGCAAGCAGCACTTCTTCAACACGCCGCCGCCGATCCTGTTCATCGACGAAATCCACCGTTTCAACAAGTCGCAGCAGGATTCGCTGCTGGGGGCCGTCGAGCAGGGTGTCGTGACGCTCGTGGGCGCCACGACCGAAAACCCTTCGTTCGAGGTGATTTCGCCGCTGTTGAGCCGCTGCCAGGTCTACATCCTGCGACCGATGGAGGACGCCCAGCTGCAACGGCTGCTCGACCGTGCGATCGCCACCGACCCCGAACTGCGCGAGCGGGGGATCGACGTGCGCGAAACGGAGGCGCTGTTCCGCTTCTCGGGCGGCGATGCGCGCAAGCTGCTCAATATTCTGGACATTCTGCTGGCGGCCAACGAGGGCCGGCTGACGATCACCGACCGGCTGGTCACCGACTGCCTGCAACAGAACATCGCCCTCTACGACAAGAACGGCGAACAGCACTACGATGTCATCTCGGCCTTCATCAAATCGGTGCGGGGCAGCGATCCCAATGCTGCGATCTACTACCTGGCACGGATGCTCGCCGGCGGCGAGGAGCCCCGCTTCATCGCCCGCCGGCTGGTGATTCTCGCCTCGGAGGACATCGGACTGGCCAATCCCAACGCCCTGCTGCTGGCCAACGCCTGCTTCGATACGGTGCACAAGATCGGTATGCCCGAGGCCCGCATTCCGCTGGCCGAAGCGACGATCTATCTGGCCACGTCGCCCAAGAGCAACTCGGCCTACATGGCTATCAACAAGGCGCTCTCCTTCGTCGAACACGACACGACGAACCGTCCCGTGCCGCTCCATCTGCGCAACGCGCCGACCAAGTTGATGGATCAGGCGGGCTACGGCAAGGGATACAAGTACGCCCACGACTACGGCGGCTTCGCCGATCTGGAATTCATGCCCGACACCCTCGTCGGCCGCCGTTTCTACGAACCGAACGCGCAGAACCCCGCCGAGGCGAAGATCGCCGAGCGCATCCGCCAACTGTGGAAAGGAAAATACTGAATCCCATGTTGAAAACAGCTGCCGTTCTGAATTTCCTGCTGGCTGCCGGACACGTGCTCTGCCTCTTCCGCCTCGACGCCGCATTCCGGCTCTACCGGATCGAACCGTTCATGGACCGGCTGGCAGCCTTGTGGCCGCCGATCCCCTATCTGATCACCCTCGGCGTCGCCTGCGGACTGACCGTATGCGGTCTTTACGCCCTTTCGGCCGCCGGCGCGATCCGCCCGCTGCCGCTGCTGCGCCCCGCCGTCTACGCGATCGGCGCCGTGTTCGCCCTGCGGGGCCTCGCCGGATTCGCCGCCATGAGTCTCGCCTGCGACTTCCGGTCGGCCGACCTCGCGGCAGCAGTCGTCGCGGGCGCGATCGGGGCGCTCTGCCTCGCAGGCGGACGCCGGGCATTCCAAACTTCCCGCACATGAAACGCATCGGACTCATCTCGGACACGCACGGCACCTTCGACGACACGCTGCGCGGCTTTCTCACGGACGTCGACGAGATCTGGCACGCCGGCGACATCGGCTCGCTGGAACTGGCCGACCGCATCGCCGCCTTCAAACCTCTGCGGGCCGTCTGCGGCAATACCGACGGAGGCACGATGCGGCGCGTCTGGCCGCTGGTCGACTTCTTCCGGTGCGAAGAGGCGACGGTGCTCATGACCCACATCGGAGGCTATCCGCGCCGCTACGACCCGCGCATCCTCCCGCGCATCCGGTCGGCACGCCCCACGCTCTTCGTGGCGGGACACTCCCACATCCTGCGGATCATCTACGATCCGGTCTACCGACTGCTCCACCTCAACCCCGGCGGAGCGGGAAATTACGGCATCCACAAAGTCCGCACGGCGCTGCGTTTCGTCGTCGACGGCGCCGAGGTGCGCGACATGGAGATCGGCGAGTGGCCCCGGAGCACGGGAGCGCATCCCTGAATTCCGGATTTCGGTCTCGCTTCGTCGCGAAAAAATTCCCGCCGCACAATTGCGGCGGGAGTGTAAAAAGGATGGATGTGATCTGGTCGGTTCCGTGACCGGCGGATCAGTTCGTTTTCTGGCAACGAACCGACGAGGCCGACGCTCTGTTGAAAGCGTATTTTGCCGTTGCATAAGTGCCGTACATCGTATAGAACATCGCGGCATTCGAACCTTCCGCCGTACGCTGCCAGCATCCCATCGTTCCGTAAGCGCCTACATAGCCCAGTTTACCGGCGTCCTTGTCTCCCCAGCGATGGCCGCAAAGCGGGAACCAAGTCTTCGCACCGGAGTCCGTCGTATAGTACTTGCCGTCGCTGTTCGGCCCGTCGTCCACGTTGTACGAGGAGATATTGCCCCATGCGGCCTGATCCGGCACCCGGTAACCGGCGGGACATGGATCGTAATTCGTCTTCTTCCCTGCATTGTCCCACAAGGCGTCCTCGCCGGTGAAGAGCCAGTCCTTGTTGCCGTTGGGCGAGTGGAAAAGGAAGGTCGTCGGGTGCGCCGTCGCATAAGCTACCGTGCCTACCTGCTCGTCGCACTGCACGGCGATCCATGCCAACGATGCATGAGCCGGATTGACGATCGTCGATTCCCGTGCCCGCAGGAAGACGCCGTCGCCCGAATCTTCGTTCTTTTCGCCGCCGTAAAAGGGATCTTTGCGTCCCCATTGATAGAGTAGGCCGAAGGAGGCCGCCCCGTCTGCTTCCAGGGCGCTGGTCGCTCCGAGATTGCGATCCATCAATTCTCCACCCTCGTCGTAGGCGAACAGCTCCGGCTGATCGGTCATCCATAGATGCCAGCTCCAAATCACCTCGCCCTTCGCATCGAAAGCCGCCAACACGGTATTGCCTTCCGTACCATCCGACGTGAAATGCACGATACCGTCTTTGTAGGAGACCTCGGAAACCAACGGGTTTCCCGCTGCATTCTTTGTCGACCACAGCCAGTCGACGGAAACAATTCCTTCGACGTCCGAGCCGTCGACCTTGCGCGTCGCAAACCGATACTCGTCGGCCTCCGTGACGATGAAGCAGTTGGCATACGCCTCCGAAGCCGTCAAATCGATCGATTCATCGACGGGGGGGGGAACTACGGGCCCGTCGTTTTCGTTGTTTTCGTCGTCGCAAGCCGCCAATGCGACGGAAAGACACAATGCGAACGACCATGCCGCACGAACACACTTTGTTCTCATAAACTCTTAATTCGATTTGAAAAGATGATTAGATGCACCAAATATAACGATTTTTTCATTTCAGTTTCCTTTTCGGCTATTTTTTGATGGATTCTTCGCCCGCTTCGCCGTTGGCCGAGCGGTGCGAAACGCCGTTGAAACGCTCCGGAAGGCATCGTGGAAGATCCCGTACACCTTCCGGCCCGCTGCCTCGACGAAACGGAATACTTTGGTACAGCGTGTTGATATACAGTTTTATAATAGAATGCGGCGCGTTTCGGTTGCCGGTTATCTCTCAAATTGTCATATTATTTATTAATAAGTTTAATATTTCTATAAGAATACACAATAACGCCTCTCCGCAAAGCGTTTTGTCAGCGAATTATTAGACGACGAATTTTATGCAGACCAAGATTTCAAAGACGCTCGAAGGGCTGATCGCCCGCACGGCGTTCGACACATCGAAACAAGGAGAGACCCGTTGGTTGAAGGATCGCTTGCTGCTCGAGATTGTACGGGAGGAGGGATCGTTGGCCTATCAATTGCTTTCAGCCCGTCTCAAGGACTGGGAACTATATCAGGTTCGCCTGCGCATCGAACGCGATTTGCAGGAGCGTACCGACGGCCCGGCCGGAAATCCCGAAGAGTTTTACGTTCAGTTCGCGAACGAGTTGCGCAAACGTTATCGTACTGCTCCCAGCGTCTCTACGGCCCACGCCTTACATGCCATCATCAGCGACGAGCAGACGATCGGCGCGCACGTATTGGAAATGTACCACATCACGCCGGCCGTCGTCGAGGACGAAATCCGCCGCATGAGCGCGGCCGACGAACCGCGCGCCGAGCTGCACGTCCGCCTGCTCGACTACTCCGAGCAGGGACAGCGGGCCGCCGAAGGCAGCCGGATGCTCGACAAGTTCGGCGTAGACTTGACCCGGCAAGCGCGTGAAGGGAAAATCGACCCCGTGATCGGCCGCGAATGCGAGATCGAGCGCGTGGTGCAGATCCTCTCGCGCCGCAAGAAGAACAATCCGATCCTGATCGGCGAAGCGGGCGTGGGCAAGAGCGCCATCGTCGAGGGGCTCGCGCTGCGGATCGCAGCGGGCGACGTTCCCTACACCATCGCGGGCAAGCGGCTCTATTCGCTCGACGTCTCGTCGCTGGTGGCAGGCACGAAGTTCCGCGGCGAATTCGAGGAGCGGATGCAGCAACTGCTCGACGAGCTGCGCAAGGCCGACGACACGATCATCTTCATCGACGAGATCCACACCATCGTCGGCGCGGGGTCGACTCAGGGAAGCCTCGACACGGCCAATATCCTCAAACCGGCGCTTGCGCGCGGCGAATTGCAGACCATCGGCGCCACGACGCTCGACGAGTACCGCGAGAACATCGAGAAGGACTCGGCGCTCGAACGCCGCTTCCAGCGCGTGCTGGTCGAACCGACCTCGTGCGAGGAGACGCTCCAAATTCTGCGCAACATCGCGCCCCGGTACGAGGCACACCACAAGGTACGCTATACGGACGAGGCGCTCGAAGCGTGCGTGACGCTCACGAACCGCTATATCACCGACCGCTTCTTCCCCGACAAGGCCATCGACGTGCTCGACGAGGCGGGGTCGCGGATGCATCTGCAAACGGCGCGTGAACCGGACACGCTGCGCGAAATGGAGGCCGCGCTGGCCTCGACCTGCGAGGAACGCCGCGAAGCGGTCCGCCAGCTCGTCTACGAAAAGGCGGCCGCAGCACGTCTGCGGGAGCTGGCGCTGCGTTCGAAACTGGACGAGAGCCGCGCCGAGTGGCAGCGGTCGCTCGAAAGCCATCCGGCGGAGATCCGCGCCGAACACATCGCGCAGGTCATCACTTCGGCGACGGGCATCCCGATCGAACGGATCACGACGGGCGAGCTGGGACGCCTGCGCGGACTCAAAGACTACCTCGCCGGCCGTGTCATCGGACAGGATGCCGCCGTGGAGAAGGTGGCGCTCTCGATCCAGCGCTCGCGCGCCGGACTCAAAGACGAGAACCGCCCGATCGGCGTCTTCCTCTTCGTCGGCCCGACGGGCGTCGGCAAGACGCTGTTGGCCAAGGAGCTGTCGAAATGGCTCTTCGACGAACGGCGCGGACTGATCCGCATCGACATGAGCGAGTACGGCGAGAAACACAACGTCTCGCGTCTGATCGGCTCCCCTCCGGGCTACGTCGGTTACGGCGAAGGCGGCCAGCTCACCGAAGCGGTACGCCGCCAGCCCTACGCGGTGGTGCTGTTCGACGAGATCGAGAAGGCGCATCCCGAAGTTTTCAACGCCATGCTCCAAATCTTCGACGAAGGACACCTTACCGACGGATCGGGCCGCAAGGTCGATTTCCGCAACACGGTCATCATCATGACCTCGAACGTCGGTTCGCGCGCCGCCGTGCAGCGAGCCGTACAGGTGGGTTACTCCACCTCGTCGAAGACGGTCGTCGAACAGGCCGCACCGCAGATCGAGTACCGCAAGGCGCTCGAACGCACCTTCGCGCCGGAGTTCCTCAACCGCATCGACGACATCATCGTCTTCCGCACGCTCACGCTCGAAGACGTGGAACGCATCGTCGAGCTGGAATTGCGCCGCCTGCTGGCCCGCACGCAACGGCTGGGCTACAAGGTGGAGATCTCGGCCGAGGCGAAACGCCGGCTGGCGGTCATGGGCTACGAGGCGCGCTACGGCGTGCGGTCGCTCAAACGGACGCTGCTCGACAATGTCGAGGAACCGCTCTCGACGCTCATCATCGAAGGCCGCGTCAACGAAGGCGCCAAAGTAAAGATTCTCCCCGCAAAGGCGGGCGTTACGCTTAAAGTGGCGTAACTCCGCCGGCAGATGACGTGTACGCCCCGAAATGCTTCCGTGTTTCGGGGCGTTTTTTTACGTCGCTGCCCGCTACTTTTCGCCGTGCTTGATCTTTTGGTGCTTTTGGATCAAGCCAAAAGCACGGAAGAGAGAAAATGTACAACAGAAGAAATCGATTCTTCGGGAAGAATTCCGACGCGAAGATCGGCTGCGTCGTATCTGCGGGTCGGAACCTGCGGAGGCTCGCCGCTGGGGGCGTGCTCCGCAGTGTTGCGGTGGTAGATAATACTCCGCCTCGGCAATCGCGAATAAAATTTGCTTTGTTCTCGGCTTAATCGTTCTTCGGCTGCGCCTTGGATACTTCGCCTCGGAAAAAATGCAAACGAGCTTGCTTTTTTCTCTCGGCTTATTCGTATCTTTGCGACCCTATGTACAGTTTTTCGCGTTATAAGGAACAATATCGGGCCAATCTGAAACTGGCCCTGCCCGTCGTGTTGTCGCAGGTGGGGCAAATTCTGGTGCAGTTCGCCGACAACGCCATGGTGGGACAGTTCGGCGGCGACGATCCGCTGCCGCTGGCCGCCGTGTCGTTCGGCGGCGCGGTCTTCTTCATCCTCTTCGTCACCGGAATGGGGCTGACGCTGGGGCTGACCCCGCTCGTGGGCGAGCGGTTCGCGCAGGGCGACAAGCGCGGTGCGGCGGATTATCTCAAAAACGCCATGATCTTCTACTCCGTGCTGGGTTTTCTGATTGCCGCCGTGCAGCTGGCCGTCATTCCGCTCATGTATCGCATGGGACAGCCCGCCGAGGTGGTCGACCTGGCGATTCCCTATTACAGGCTCATGGCTTTCAGTATGCCGGCCGTCATGCTCTTCTTCGCGTTCAAGCAGTTTCTCGAAGGGGTGGGCAACACCGTCGTGTCGATGGTGATCGTCGTCGGATGCAACCTGATGAACGTCGTGCTGAACTGGGTCTTCATCTTCGGACATTGCGGTTTCGAAGCGATGGGAGCGACGGGTGCGGGCGTGGCGACGCTCATTTCGCGCATCGCCATGCCGCTCGTCGCCATTTGGTATTTCTACCGTCGCAAACGTCTGCGCGAGTATGCCGCGCTGCTGCCCGAAGTGCGTTACTCGCGCCGCTCGGTGCGGCAGCTGGTGCGCATGGGCGTGCCGATTTCGGGACAGATGTTCCTCGAAGCGTCGGCCTTCGTGCTGACGAGCATCATGATGGGGTGGTTCGACGCCGTGGCCATCAGCGCCAACCAGATCGCGCTGACGATGGGCAATTTCGCCTTCATGATCGTCACGGCCGTAGGCGCGGCGACGACGATCCGTATTTCGCATTGCTACGGCGCGCGGCGGTTCGACGAACTGGGCCTGGCGGCCAGGGCGGCGCTGCATATCGTCATCGCGTGGAACCTCTTCGCCGCCGTGGTGTTCGTCACTTTACGGCAGACGATTCCCTATATTTTCACCACCAACGCCGAGGTGGTGTCGCTTGCCTCGTCGATGCTCGTCCTGATCGCCCTCTACCAACTGCCGGACGGCATCCAGAACATCTCGGTAGGGGTGCTGCGCGGCGTGCAGGACGTGAAGATCATCATGCCGCTGGCGTTGGCCGCCTACTGGGTGCTGAACCTGCCGGTGGGGTATCTGTGCGGGTTCACGCTGGGGCTGGGGCCGTGGGGGCTCTTCATCGGCTATTTCGTGGGGCTGACGACGGCCGCCGTGCTCTACCTGCTGCGCATCCGGCGGGACGTGCGGATGCTACGGCAATCCGGTTCGGTCCGCCCGTAGCGTGTCCGTCTAAACCGAGGTCAGCGGCATGGCGGCCCCGTTTCTGGGAAGGGGGGGGGAATTCCCGTGTCGTATCGATCCGCCGTGCATTGAATCCGTCGTTCCGTCCGATGCGGTAGATGCTTCCGCAGATGAAGAGCAGCGTGACGGAGAGCAGCGCCAGAATCGCGAAGATGAGCGTCAGCCGCGTGCGTTGCGGCAGCGCGTGGAGGTAAAGGTCGAAATGCTCGCCCTGACGACGGGCCCATGTGCCGATGCGGCGGAGGTTTTCTTTCATGCGTTCGGATTTTTCAGAGTCGCCTGCGTTCGGGACATATTGCCGCCGAGCGCTCCGATACGCTTGCAAAAGTAGGCAATACGGATTATATATGATACGAGCAAAGGCGTAAGAACTGTTCCGGCCGGCGCGTTTGGTGTTCCGTTCGGTCGGGCGGAGGCGATCCCTGCCGGTGCCCGCCGGAATGCGCGGATGAAACGGCTGCGGCCGTGCCGATGCGGGCGCGAAGCGACGGGGATTGCGGAAAGAAATTGCGATTCCGTCGAAAAATGATTATATTTGCAGATAAAACACGAAAGAATGTCCTGCAATTGTAAAAACAGACCGGAGATCGGCCGCGGCGCCGCTTTCTGCAACTGCGGAGAGGAGTGCCGCGCGACCGTCTGCGAAGGGTGCTTCAAGCTCCATGAGACGCAGTGGCTCGCCGATTATCCCGATCATGTTCCGACCGATATATTCGAGGTGCGCTTCAAGAACACGCGCCGTTCCTTCTATCAGAACGTCAACAACCTTCCGCTCGAAACGGGCGACATCGTCGCCGTGGAGGCCTCGCCGGGGCACGACATCGGCATCGTCTCGCTTACGGGCGACATGGTGGCCAAGCAGATGAAGCGCACGGGGTTCAATCCCTACAACGGGGAGTTCAAGAAAATCTACCGCAAGGCCAAGCCCTACGACATCGAACGCTGGCAGGAGGCCATTGCGCTCGAACACGAGACGATGATCCGCTCGCGGCAGATCGCCGCCGACATGGGGCTGAACATGAAGATCGGCGACGTGGAGTATCAGGGCGACAAGATCAAGGCGATCTTCTACTACATCGCCGACGAGCGCGTCGATTTCCGCGAACTGATCAAGGTCTTCGCCGAGCAGTTCCACATCCGCATCGAGATGAAGCAGATCGGTGCACGGCAGGAGGCGGGCCGCATCGGCGGTCTGGGAGCCTGCGGCCGCGAGCTGTGCTGCGCGTCGTGGATTTCGAGCTTTTCGAGCGTCACGACCAACACCGCGCGGATGCAGGAGTTGTCGCTCAATCCGCAGAAACTGGCCGGGCAATGCTCGAAGCTCAAATGCTGTCTGGCCTACGAATACGATACCTATGCCGATGCGCGGCGCGATTTCCCGCGCGTGAAGGAGCCTTTGCAGGCGCTCGACGGCGAATATTACCTCGTCAAAAGCGATATTCTGGCGCGCACGATGCAGTTCAGCAGCAGCAAGGATGCGCTGGTGAACGTCACCACGCTTTCGGTCGAGCGCGTGAAGGAGATACAGGCGCTCAACCGTGCCGGCAAGAAGGTCGACCGACTGCTCGCCGAGCAGGACGTTCCGGCCGCCGCGGAGGAACCGACCTATCGTTCGGAGGAGGACAGTATCACCCGTTTCGACGGCAAGCGCCGCAACAACAAGCGCCGTCGCGGCGACCGGAAGGGCCCGACGCGCGACAGGGCGGCCGAAGGCGCTGCGGGAGCGGAGGTCGCAGCCGGACCGGAAGCCGGCGCTTCGGATCGGGGGCAACGGGGTGCGCGTCCCGTCCGCAATCCGCAAAAAGGCGGCGGTTCGGTCAGCGGCGGCGGTGAAAACGGTGCGTCGCAGGGCGGCGAACGGCCGCGCGGGGAGCGTCGCTCCGGACGTCGCGGAAACGGCGGCCGCAACGGTGAAAACCGCGGCGGTGAAGGTCGCAACGGCGACGGTCGCGGCGAGCGCAGCCGGCAGGGCGGCCGCTCCAATCGCGGCGGCAGTCAGGGAAATGCCAACCGTCCGGCGTCGGGCCCTTCGGGGGAGAACGGCGGCGGCAAGGGCGATAAGGAGTAATGGACCGAAACGGGACGGGCGCGGATGCGTCTGTCGCTGAACGAATCCGCCTGCGAGGGCGGATTCTTGACTGAGAGGCGCAGATGAAAGGGGCGAAACGGATTCTTCGTGCGGGATTGCTGCTGGCGTTGCTGCCGGCGGCCGGTTGTCTTTCGCCGCATCGGAGTGCGGTGGCCGATGTCGATCCGCTCGGATGGCGGGAGGCCGCGGAGGTGCGTTTTCCGAATGCCGATACGCTCGCGGTATGCGACTTGTGGCTCGTCGTGCGTTACGACGCGGCCTTCGCGGGCGGGCCGGTCGATCTGGAAGTGACGACCGTCGCGCCCGATTCGCTCCGCGCGACGGAGCCTTTCATGCTGCGGCTCGCCCCCTCGCGTGGGCCGTCGCCGCTGCTGTGCGATACGGCGGTACTCTACCGGCGGCGTGCGGTGCTGCGCTGCGCGGGCGACTACCGGATGACGATCCGTCCCTGCCGTCCGGTACGCGGCATCGAGGCCGTGGGGGTTACGATTGAAAAAAGCATTTGACGATCATGGGAAAAGATAAGTTGAAGAAATTCGCCGAGAACAAGACGTTCCGCTGCCTCGTTCAGCCCGAATTCGACGAGATTTTCGGCAAGGATCATCCGCTCAAAGGGCGCTGGCACGCCGATTTCTTCCGCAACGACCGCCCGATCGTGCTCGAACTGGGGTGCGGCAAGGGCGAGTATACCGTCGCGCTGGCGGCCGACGATCCCGCGCGCAACTACATCGGGGTGGACATCAAGGGCGCACGCATGTGGCGCGGCGCGAAGACCGCCACCGAGCAGGGGATGGACAACGTGGGATTCCTGCGCACGCGCATCGAGTTCATCACGTCGTTTTTCGCGCCGGGCGAGGTGTCCGAACTGTGGATCACCTTCCCCGATCCGCAGCTCAAAACGCGGCGTGCCAAGAAACGTCTCACCGCACCGCCCTTTCTGGCCTGCTATGCGCAGCTGCTCGCACCGGGCGGCTGGATCAACCTCAAAACCGACTCGCAGCACCTCTACCGCTATACGGGCGAGGTGATCCGCCGCTGCGGACTGCGCTGCGCGGTCTCGAATCCCGACATCTACGGCACGGGATACGCCGACAAGGTGCTTTCGATCAAGACGGCCTACGAGCAGATGTTTCTCGACCGCGGCCTGCCGATCACCTATACCCGTTTCACGCTGGACGACACCGTGCGCTTCGACTGGTTCGACTGGGAGGAGGACGACAAGCTCAAATGCGAGAAGGACTGCGAGGAGGCGCGCAGGAGGTGAACGCTGCGGAGTGGGCGGGCGGGCTTCGCGCCCGGCGGCTTTCCGTCCGGCGTGGCGCGCGGGAGGACTTCCCGCCGTGCTCCTGAAACGTTGAACCCGACAAGTTGAACCGGAACTTGAAAAACAGACTGATATTCGGAGCGGCCGTATTGCTGCTGGCTGCCTGCGGCGGGGAGTATGCGCCCCGCACGGGCGACCTGCTGTTCCAGCTCACGGCGGCGGAGGGGATGACCGATGCCATCGTGGCGGCGACGGAGCGCGGCGAGGCCGTGACCTTCTCCCATGTGGGAATCGTCGAAGCGACGGCCGGCGGCGCGTTCGTCGTCGAGGCGGTCGATACGAGCGTGCGGCGTACGCCGCTCGGGGAGTTTCTGGCCCGTTCGGCGCGGCGCGGCGGGCGGCCGATAGCAGCCGTCGGACGGGTGCGCGGTGCGGACAGCACGGTGGTGCGGCGTGCGTTGCGACGCGCGCACGAGCGGCTGGGACTTCCCTACGACGACGAGTTTCTGCCCGCCAACAGCAAACTCTATTGCAGCGAGCTGGCGTGGGAGTGCTTCGTGGCGGCCGACGACTCGACGCATCTGCTTCGGAGCCGGCCCATGACCTTCCGCACGGCCGACGGCGAGCTGCCGGCCTATTGGTCGGAGCACTTCGCCGCGCTGGGGATGCCCGTTCCCGAAGGCGTGGCGGGAACCAATCCCAACGACATGGCGCACGATCCGGCCGTCGAGATCGTATGGCGTTACTACGACGAATAGTCGCGCAGCCCCGTAATCCTGAAACTGCCTGCTGAATAAAGGAGACTTTTACTCGTTTGCTGCCCGTGCCGTCGCTTCCGGCGTGCGGCAGGAGTTCGGAGACGCCGGCAGGCAGCACGGGTCGCTGCGGAACTTCGGAATCCGGCCGTGTTCTTCTGGATCGGCGCATCGGATGTCTCGTTCCTGCTGCCGCTGCTCGACTGGCGGCAGCGCCAGGCGGAGTGCCGACGGAGCGAACGAAGGGGCGTCCCGTGCGGGATGCCCCTTCGTTTTACGGTGGCGGGATCGTTATCGGTCGGCGTAGAGCGCCTGCGCCAATGCATCCAGTCCCGCTTCGCCCGGGAGTTCCGGATAGGCCGCTCGCAATGCATGGGCGAATTCGTCGGCCGTCCCGTTTGCGGCCAGCAGGCGTTTCACGCATTCCAGATAGTCGATCTTGAAGCGCACGGCATCGGCCCCGGCTGCTCCACCGTGTCCGCCGATGAAGAGCTCGGCGCCCGATGCGAGCGCCCGACGGGCCTCGGCGATCTCGGCGTCGACGGCTGCCGGCGAGGAGATTTGCAGGGAATTCGCGTGTGCCTTCGCAGGAGCCCAGTGAGTGTAGCAGACCTTGCCGCCGATGAGGATGCTCGCGGCAGGAAAGTCGGTCGCGGCGCCGCGGTCGAAACGGAACGGAATCCCCGCCCACCGCTGCGTAGTGCCGAAGGCCACTTCGTCCGTCGCTCCCGTCGGCCGATCGACGATCGCGTCGCCGAAGGTCTGCGCGAAGTTCCGCATCATGCCGTCGTAGACCGCATCCTTCGTGAAGGCGGGCATCCCTGCGGGCATGACCGTCGCGTGGTCGCCTGTCCCGCCCACATGGTAGTCGGCGATGCGCGCTTCGACGGGCTTGCCGAGCGCGTCGAGGTAGGCGTCGTATTCGGCGACGTTTTCGCGGAACAACGGCTGTTCCAGCGTGACGACCGCCTGCGTTCCCTCGACGATGTAGCTTGCGTCGCCGAGTGCGTCGTTGGTGTGGTAGACATGCAGTCTGAAATTGTCGAAATCGTGCGTTTCGAATGTTCCTTTCGTCTGTGCCATAGCTGTAATCGTTAACAATGTCGATAAAATAGCGAATCTCTTTTTCATCTTGTCCGGATTTATAGGTTTCGAAAAGTTATTCGGTTACTTTTCGAGTGCAAATATAGTCCGACGGATCGTACGTGTCAAGTAGATACTCGAATGTCAGATAGTTACCTTCGGGTAACGATCGCTGGGCGTGAACGGATTGACTGGCGAACTTTTTTTGGATTTTTTCCGCCTCCCGCAAAAACGCCCCGATCGCCGTCACCCGCTGCTTTTCGCGGTGCCTGATCTTTTGGTGCTTTTGGATCAAGCCAAAACGCAAGAAAAATCTGCGAGAAGAAAAATTTCTCGATCGATGCTTCGGGAAGCGCCCCGATCCTTCGATTCGGCGTTTTTTATTTGCGGCGTAAAGTAGTTTTACTTACTTTTGTAAACCGGAGCGGGGCAGCCGGTCGGCGTGGCGGCGCGGGTTCGTCGTGCGGCAGGGCTGCCGATAATCATGAAACGAATACAGACTATGGACAGAACGACCGTACAGGACGCCCTGAACCCCGATTGCCCGATCCGCAACGTGTTGGCGCGTATCGGCGACAAGTGGTCGCTGTTGGTGATCGTCACGCTGAGCGGTGCGCGGACGATGCGTTTCGGCGCATTGCAGCGGGCGATTCCCGACATTTCGCAGAAGATGCTGAGCGTGACGCTGCGCACGCTCGAAGAGGACGGTTACCTCACGCGGCAGGTTTATCCCGAAGTTCCGACGCGGGTGGAGTACAGCCTTACGTCCCGCGCGCAGTCGCTGCTGGCGTGCATCGATCCGCTCGTCGCATGGGCCAATGCGAATATGGCCGATATTCTCAACGACCGCAAGGCTGCGCGCGGGGAGCGGTGACGAGACGGCGCGATCCGTTCCGGTGCAGAACCGGCGACCGGCGAACCGCGACGCCCCGCTCTGCTGCTATTTCTTGCAGCAGGGCGGGGCGTCGCGTTCCGGGGTGCGCTGTACTCGAAATGCCTTCCGCAGTTACCGCTGCCGGAACTCGAAGGTGAACTGGTTGCCCTCCTCCGTGAGCCAGGCGTGCTGCCGCGTCGTGGGCGAGAGGGCGAACAGGGGCGAATAGGTCATCACGCGTACCGTGCGGCCGTCGGGGAGAAATTCCAGAATGCGGATCCAGCCGTCGCCGCCGTTGCCCTCGTACCCGCCGCCCATCGACTGCGAGTCGAAGAGCATCTGGTGGACGGGACGGCCTGCGCTGTTGGCATCCGTGCGGAATCCCCAGCCCGATACGTGGCCGCAGAGCACCAGTTCGATGTTCGAGGCGGGGTAGACGAGTTTCCGCCAGATCGCTTCGCCCTGATTGGCGTCGGGCAACTCCTGTTTGAATTTGGTGATCTTGCCGTTTTTGACTACCGGCTCGTAACTGGTGACGCGCACCGGATCGCCCGCGATGCGTTCGCTCTCGGCGTTGAGGTAGGAGTGCGTCATCAGCACTACGCGGTGATTGCGGTACTCTTCCAGCCCCACGATGCGGCGCGCCCAGCCGATCACCGTGTCGCGGGGTGCGAATTCGAGGTTGAGGAAGAGGTAGTCGATCCCTTCGGGGCTCCGCAGCTCGAAGGCGGCGTTCTCGACGGCGTGATTGCCCTGTGCGTCCAGACCGTACTGGCTGAGCATCCGCCGGTTGAGGGGGTTCTTGTCGACGGGGAAATACTCGCCGATATGGGTGCGGCGGTCGCCCGTGCGCGTGTAGGTGTAGTCGTGGTTGCCGGTGGCCGTCATGTAGGGAACCACTCCGTCCAACTGCGAGAAGGCGCGGGCCGTAGCTTCCCACTGCTTGTGCGACGACTGGTCGCCCGAGTAGCCGTTGCTGATGCGGTCGTTCTGCTCGACCAGATCGCCCACGCAGAGCACCAGTTTGGTGTTGAGCGCTTCGGCGTGTGCGGCGATCCAGCTGGTCATGATCTCCATGATCGGCTGGTTGCATGCCTTTTTGGCGTAGCCTTGCAGGTCGGGAAGCAGGACGACGGTCCACGAATCGGGATCGGAGAGGGCGGGTTCGCTGAATTTCTCCTGTGCCTGTGCCGGCACGAGGAGTGCTCCGAACAGTGCTGCGAGCAGCAGCCGGGCGAGGAAAACTCTTCTGAACATGGTTTTATCGGTTTGTAGTGGGTTTCGACAGGGTTTCCGGCCGCACGATCGCCACGGCGGTTACGCCACGCTCTGCATCTCGATGAGCTTGGAGTAGATGCCGCCGCGCGCCATCAACTCCTCGTGCGTACCCTGCTCGGCGATGCGGCCGTGGTCGATGACGATGATCTTGTCGGCGTTGTGCACCGTGGAGAGCCGGTGGGCGATGACGATCGACGTGCGCCCCTTCAACAGCGAGTTGAGCGCATCCTGCACCAGCTTTTCGCTCTCGGTGTCGAGTGCCGAGGTCGCCTCGTCGAGGATCAGGATCTCGGGATTTTTCAGCACCGCGCGGGCGATCGACAACCGCTGCCGCTGGCCGCCCGACAGTTTCATGCCGCGGTCGCCGATGTTGGTCTGGTAGCCCTTGTCGGTCTCCATGATGAAGTCGTGGGCGTTGGCTACCTTGGCCGCGGCGACGATCTCGTCGTGCGTGGCGTCGAGTTTTCCCAGCGAGATGTTGCCCTCGATCGTATCGTTGAAGAGGATCGTATCCTGTGCTACGACGCTCATGTGGGCGCGCAGGCTCTCCTGCGTGTAGTTGCGGATCGATGTGCCGTCGATCAGGATGTCGCCGCCCTGGATGTCGTAGAAGCGGGGAATCAGTTCGCTGAGCGTCGACTTGCCGCCGCCCGAAGGTCCTACCAGCGCCACGGTCTCGCCCTTGCGGATCGTGAAGCTCACGCCGTCGATCACCTCGCGGTTGCCGTCGTAGGAGAAGCGCACGTTGCGGAATTCGATCCCTTCGTGCAGGCCGTCGAGCGTGCGGGCGTCGGGGGCGTCGGGCACCTCGGTTTTGGTGTCGAGCAGCATGAGGATGCGCTCGCCGGCGGCGACGCCCTGGTTGATGTTGGCGAACTGGTCGATGAACGAACGCACGGGGCGCGTGATCTGCGAGAACATGGCGATGAAGGCCACGAACTCGCCGGCGTTGAGCGAGCGGTTGATGACGAGCATACCGCCGAAGACGAGGATCACGCCGACGGCCGAGATCCCCAGAAACTCGCTCATGGGCGATGCCAGCTGCTGGCGGCGCGCCATCGAGAGGAGCAGCCGCGAGAACTCGGCGTTGATGTCGTAGAATTTCTGGCGGATGTAGTTCGTGGCGTTGTAGCCCTTGATGAGCTTCACGCCCGACAGCGACTCGTCCAGGACGCTCACCATGTCGCCCATGCGCTGCTGGCTCTGCATGGCGGGGTGGCGCAGTTTCTTGACGATGCTGCCGATGATGAGTGCCACGAGCGGCAGGAAGAGGATCGAGAAGACCGACAGTTCCCACGAGATGGAGAACATCGCCACCAGATAGCCGATGATGAGGAACGGTTCGCGGAAAGCTACTTGCAGCGTGTTGGTGATGCAGAACTGCACGACCATCACGTCCTGCGTGATGCGCGACATGATGTCGCCCTTGCGCTGCTCGCTGAAAAATCCGACGTTGAGGTTGATGACGTTGTCGAACAGTTCGTTGCGCATCCTTTGCAGCGTGCGCGTGCGCATGTTCTCGACCGTCCATGCCCCCAGGTAGCGGAAGGTGTTCGACAGCAGGTTCATCAGCACCGTGACCGTGGCCAGCAGGATGAGCACGTACATGGGGTTGTACTCGCCGAAGACCGAGGTGTAGGCGTAGCGCAGCCATGCGCTGAGCGACGCCTCGTCGAAAGCGAATTCGGGACGGACGTAGAGCGGCTCGAAACGGAACTCGGGGTCGAACATCGCCTGGATGATCGGGATGAGCATGATGTAGTTGACCGTATTGAACAGCGCGTGGAGGATCGAGTAGATGAAATAGGGGACGGCGTATTTGCCGATGGGGCGCACGAACGTGAGCAGGCGGAGATATATCTTGAACATGTGAGGTCGAAATCTTCGTTTGTCCGCAGGCCCGATGCGGACGTGCCCTTCGAAGGGGGTTCCGCCGATCGTTTCGCCGGTCGGGCCGCGATGGTTTTTCCGTGTGCAAAGATAGAAATAAAATTCGGATTCCCGCCATTCGGGTCTTCTTTTCAGCCGCTTCGCCGTTCTTTGCGGTGTTTTTCGATCGGCGGAACGGTTGAAATCGGAATAATTTTCCTAAATTTGCCGACTGAACCGTTGATTCGTAAAATCTTTCGATATATGAAGTTCAAGGAGTACAAAGGACTCGATCTGCCGCAGCTGGCGGCCGACGTGCTGGCACAGTGGGATGCGGAAGACACCTTCCACAAGAGCATTTCGACGCGCGAGGGGCATCCGGCATTCGTCTTTTACGAGGGGCCGCCCTCGGCCAACGGACTGCCGGGCATCCATCACGTCATGGCGCGCACGATCAAGGACATCATCTGCCGCTACAAGACGCAGCAGGGCTATCTGGTGCACCGCAAGGCGGGATGGGACACCCACGGCCTGCCCGTCGAGCTGGGCGTGGAGAAGAAGCTCGGCATCACGAAGGAGGATATCGGGACGAAGATTTCGATCGAGGAGTACAACCGCACCTGCCGCGAGGCGGTCATGGAGTTCACGGGAGTGTGGGAGAACCTGACGCGCCGCATGGGCTACTGGGTCAACATGGACGATCCCTACATCACCTACGACAACAAGTATATCGAGACGCTGTGGTGGCTGCTCAAACAGCTCTTCGACAAGGGGCTGCTCTACAAGGGCTACACCATCCAGCCCTACTCGCCGGCGGCGGGTACGGGTCTCTCGACCCACGAGCTGAACCAGCCGGGCTGCTACCGCGACGTGAAGGACACGACCTGCACGGCGCAGTTCCGCGTGGTGCGCGACGAACGCAGCGAACGCTTTTTCGAGGGCGTCGAGGGCGAGCTCTACTTCCTGGCCTGGACGACGACGCCGTGGACGCTGCCGTCGAATACGGCGCTGGCCGTAGGCCCCGCGATCGACTATGTGCGCGTCAAGTGCCGCAACCCCTATACCGACGAGGCGCAGACCGTCATTCTGGCGCGCGAGCTGGTGCCGTCCTACTTCACCAAGAAGATGGAGGGAACGTTCGAGGTCGAGGATCGTGTTTACAAGGGACCCGAGTTCGAGGGCGTCCGCTACGAGCAGCTGCTCCCGTGGGTGCGGCCGATGGGCGATGCCTTCCGCGTGATCGTGGGCGACTACGTGACCACGACCGACGGTACGGGTATCGTGCATATCGCCCCGACGTTCGGTGCCGACGACAACCGCGTGGCCAAGCAGGCGGGCATCGCGCCCCTGTTCGTGATCGACCGCGCGGGCAAGGAGCAGCCTATGGTCGACCGCACGGGCAAGTTCTTCCGCATCGAGGAGCTCGATCCGGCCTTCGTGGAGCGGTATGTCGACGCCGGGAAATACGGCGAGTATGCGGGCCGTTACGTGAAGAACGCCTACGACGATACGCTCGCGCCCGACGCGCCGACGCTCGACGTGGACATCGCCGTGGCGCTCAAAGGGGCGGGCATGGCTTTCAAGATCGAGAAGCACGTCCACTCCTATCCGCACTGCTGGCGCACGGACAAACCGGTGCTCTACTATCCGCTCGACTCGTGGTTCATCCGGACCACGGCGCTGCGCGAGCGGATGATCGAACTCAACCGCACGATCCGCTGGATGCCCGAATCGACCGGTACGGGCCGCTTCGGCAAGTGGCTCGAAGGGCTGGTGGACTGGAATCTGTCGCGTTCGCGTTTCTGGGGCACGCCGCTGCCGGTGTGGGCCACCGAGGATTACTCCGAGCTGAAATGCATCGGTTCGATGGAGGAGCTGACGGCCGAGATCGAGCGCGCGGTCGCGGCCGGCGTGATGAAGGAGAATCCCTACAAGGAGTTCCGTGTGGGCGACATGTCGAAGGAGAACTATGCCAAGATCGACCTGCACCGTCCCTATGTGGACCAGATCGTGCTCGTCTCGTCCAAGGGCGAGCCGATGCGCCGCGAGAGCGACCTGATCGACGTGTGGTTCGATTCGGGCGCCATGCCCTATGCGCAGCAGCACTATCCGTTCGAGCATCGGGAGGGTTTCGGCGAGGTCTTTCCCGCCGACTTCATCGCCGAGGGCGTCGACCAGACGCGCGGCTGGTTCTTCACGCTGCATGCGATCGCCGCGATGCTGTTCGATTCGGTAGCCTTCAAGAATATCATTTCCAACGGACTGGTGCTCGACAAGAACGGCAACAAGATGTCGAAGCGGCTGGGCAACGCCGTCGATCCGTTCGAAGTACTCGACAGCTACGGCGCCGATGCTACGCGCTGGTACATGATTACCAACTCGCAGCCGTGGGACAACCTCAAATTCGACCGCGACGGGGTGGACGAGGTGCGCCGCAAGTTTTTCGGCACGCTCTACAACACCTACTCGTTCTTCGCCCTCTACGCCAATGTCGACGGCTTCACGGGGCGCGAGGCGGAGGTGCCCGTCGCCCGCCGGCCGGAGATCGACCGCTGGATCGTTTCGTTGCTCAATACGCTGGTGGCCGACGTCACGGCGTCGCTCGAAGGCTACGATCCGACCCCTGCGGCCCGCATGATCCAGGAGTTCGTGTGCGAAAACCTCTCCAACTGGTACGTGCGTCTGAACCGCAAACGTTTCTGGGGCGGCGGGATGACCGAGGACAAGCTGGCGGCCTACCAGACGCTCTACACCTGTCTGGAAACCGTCGCATCGCTCAGCGCACCCTTCGCGCCCTTCATCTCGGAGCGCATCTTCCGCGACCTGAACGCCGTGAGCGGCCGCCACGAAGGTTCGGTGCATCTGGCGCAGTTCCCCGCGGCCGATCCGTCGCTTGCGGACAAGGAGCTGGAAGAGACGATGTCGCTCGCGCAGCGCGTCTCGTCGATGGTGCTGGCCCTGCGCCGCAAGGTGAACATCAAGGTACGCCAGCCGCTCGGGAAGATTCTCATTCCGGTGCTCGATCCGGCGATGGGACGCCATATCGAGGCCGTGCGGCCGCTCATCATGAACGAGGTCAACGTCAAGCGGATCGAACTGGTCGCCGAGACGGCCGGCCTGATTACCAAGCGCATCAAGCCCAACTTCAAGACCCTCGGTCCGAAGTACGGCAAATACATGAAGCAGATCGCGGCGCTCACGGCCGCCTTCACGCAGGAGCAGATCGCAGCCGTCGAGTCGGCGCCGGAGACGACGCTCGACCTGGGCGGCGAACGGATCACGGTGACAGCGGCCGATTTCGAGATCACGTCGGAGGATATGCCGGGCTGGCTGGTGACCTCCGAGGGCAAGCTCACCGTGGCGCTCGACATCACCGTCACGGACGACCTGCGGCGCGAAGGTGTGGCACGTGAGTTGATTAACCGCATCCAGAATATCCGCAAGGACTCCGGTTTCGAGGTGACCGACCGCATTCGGGTCGAGATCGAGGCGAAGGAGGCGGTCGTCGGGGCCGTCGCCGCCTATGCCGACTATATCGGTCAGCAGACTCTGGCGCGCGACGTCCGCACAGCGGCCCTTCCCGAAGGGGAGTTCGTCGTGGACTCGGAGATCGACGAGGAGCCGTTGAAAATTGCCGTGACGAAGCTCTGAGTGCAGTCATGCAGCGATTGACGACCGTCGGCTCCCGAGGGATGCCGGCGGTCGTCCGTTATCGGAGACGGATTTTTGCGAAAATATTTTGCAGTTACCGAAATAAATGTTATTTTTACGTTACACGTTAATAAACCGGACAAGATTATGGCAGAGGAGAAAACCCGATATAGCGATGCGGAATTGGCCGAATTCAAGGAGCTGATTCTGAAAAAGCTTGAAACGGCGCGCGCCGACTACGAATTGCTGCGCGCGACGATCACCCATACGGGCGACAACGATACGGAGGATACCTCTCCGACGTTCAAGGTGCTCGAAGAGGGTGCCACGACGCTCTCCAAGGAGGAGAGCGGACGGTTGGCCGCCCACCAGATGAAATTCATCCGCAACCTCGAAATGGCGCTCGTGCGTATCGAGAACAAGACCTACGGCATCTGCAAGACCACGGGCAAGCTCATTCCCAAGGAGCGCCTGATGAAGGTGCCCCACGCCACCGAGTGCATCGAGGCCAAGGAGGGACGGCGCTGACGTCCCTCCGCAGGCAGAGGCTTCGCCCCGCAGCGGCGGATCGCTTTCGTCCGGGCCGTGGCATTCCGGCTGCCGCGGCGAACGGTTGGAACGGCCTTTTGTGAATAAGTAAAATGAAATTACCCCTCCGTGCAACGCCCGTTGCACGGAGGGGTAATTCGTCGGATGCAGGCCGGCTATTCGCCTCGTCGGATCTTGTCGAGTGCGGCCTTGACCGAACCGCAGGCGAGCAGCAGGGCGCGGGCTTCGGCCTCGGCGATCCCCGTCTCCTGCACGATCATGCGCGTGCCGCGGTCGACGAGTTTGTTGTTCGTCAGCTGCATGTTGACCATCTTGTTCCCTTCGACGCGCCCCAGCCGGATCATCACGGCCGTGGAGATCATGTTGAGCATCAGTTTTTGCGCCGTGCCGGCCTTCATCCGTGTCGAACCCGTGACGAACTCCGGCCCCACGACTGCCTCCAAGGCATATTCCGCTTCGGCGGCGACGGGCGACCGGGGATTGCAGGTGATCGCTCCGGTGAGCAGCCCGTGCGCCCGTGCCGTGCGCAGTCCGCCCACGACGTAGGGGGTCGTTCCCGATGCCGCGACGCCGATCAGGATGTCGCCGCCGTCGGGCCGCCACGGCTGCATGTCGCGCCAAGCCCCTTCGGTATCGTCCTCGGCGTGTTCCACGGCCTTGCGCAGGGCGCCGTCGCCGCCGGCGATCAGCCCGATGACCGTGTCGAAAGGTACCCCGTAGGTCGGAGGCAGCTCCGAGGCGTCGGTCACGGCCAAACGGCCCGACGTGCCCGCACCGATGTAGAACATTCGTCCGCCGCGCTGCATCCGCTCGACGATCCGCTCGACGAGTCGTTCCATCGTGGGAATGGTCGCGGCCACGGCATCGGCCACACGGCGGTCTTCGCGGTTGATGCCCGTCAGCAGGTCGTGCACCGACATCCGCTGCAAATCGTCGTAGGCCGAAGCCTGTTCCGTTACTCTGATCTGTTCCATATGTGATAGTTCAATAATCCTTCGTCGGGGGTCTCGACGATCCGCCCCGCGCGCAACCCTTCGGTTGCGAGCACGTGCCGCAGCTGCCGTTCGAAATGACAGGCGACGCCGCCCAATGCCGACACTTCGGCGTCGGCGGGGTAGTGCGCGAGGTTGCGCCGCACGAATGCGCGGAACGCCTCGCAGACCAGTTCGTCGAGTTCGGGGCGGTCGATGTGTCGCGCCACGAAGCGCGTGAACGAGGCCAGGAAACGGTTGGCCATCCCTTCGCGGTAGACGCGGCGGATGATCTCGTCGTAGTCGAGCCGCTCCTCCTCGAAAAAGAGCCGGCGCAGCGATTCGTCGCAAAGCCCTTTCAGCAGGTTCCCGACGAGTTGCCGGCCGATGTACGTCCCGCTTCCTTCGTCGCCCAGAACCCAGCCCAGCGGCGGCGTGTTGCGCACGATGCGCACGCCGTCGTAGTAGCAGGAGTTCGATCCCGTGCCGAGGATGCAGGCGATGCCCGCACGGCCGCCCAGCAGCGCGCGGGCCGCCCCCATGAGGTCGGATTCGACGGCGATGCGTGCCGCGGGGAAATAACGCGCCAGCGCCTCCCGCAGGCGGGCGCTCTGTTCGGGGTAGCGTTCGCCGCAGCCGGCGCCGTAGAAATGGAGCGCGTCGGCCTGCACCGGTTCCGCGAAGGTCTCACGGAGCAGCGCCTCCACTTCGTCGGGGCGTTGGAGCACGGCGTTGATGCCACGGCTCTGTACGCGGCGTACACTGCCGCTGTCGTCGACGAGCTGCCAGTTGCATTTGGTCGATCCGCTGTCTGCGATTACGATCATCGTTTCGGTCGGGAGTTTACGGGGTTTCGTTTTCTATGCGGGGCGCGGTTCTCGGGCGACTCCGCCCGCACTGGCCGGAAATATTCGAACAAATGTAGGAAAAAATCCCGAATAATCGGATCGGTCTGCCCGAAAACTCCCCGTCGGTCTCTTCGCACGGGCATGCTGCATCGGTCTTCTTCGGCTTCGGCGGCACGGAGGACATTTTGACGGATGCGGAGGGTGCGGGAAAACGAGAGGTCGACCTCGCGCAGCGGGGCCGGGGTGGTTCCGAAATGTACGGCGTACGGAATCGGAGGCCGGCATCGGCAGCGGTTCGTTGTGTCGCGGCTGTTCCGGGGGCGTCGGTTGCAAAAAAAAACGCCGCGGAAATGCTTCCGCGGCGTCCTCACAACCTGACTGAAAATTACGGAACCTATTTGATGAACAGAAGTTCCCGATATTTGGGCAGCGTCCACATCTGGTCGTCGATGATCTCTTCGAGCTTGTCGATGTGGCGGCGGATCTCCTCGAAGTAGACCTCCACCGTGTCGTGGTAGGCGATCGCCTTCGCGCGTGCGTTTTCGATGCGGTTGGCCTTCTTGCGCGCTTCGATCATCTCGATCGTGAGCGTCTGGATGGCGGCCGTGTGCCCCTGTATCTTTTTGAGCAGATCGATGTCGGCCGAGGCGTCCAGCCCGCCGATCTGTGCCATTTTGTATACCTTGTCCAGCAGCATCGCCTCGTAGCGCGAGGCGATCGGGACGATGTGATTCATCGTCAGGTCGCCCAGCACGCGCCCTTCGATCTGGATCTTTTTGGTGTAGGTCTCCCATTTCACCTCGGTGCGGGCCTCGATCTCCACCTTGTTCAGCACGCCCGTGCTCTCGAACATGCGGATCGAATCGGCGGTCAGATAGCGGTCGAAGATCAGCGGCGTCGAGGTTTCGCAGTCGAGCCCCCGGCGGGCCGCTTCGGCTTTCCACTCGTCGGAATAGCCGTTGCCGTCGAAGTGGATCGGCTTGCACTCGCGAATGAGCTTTTTGAGCTCCTCGTAGATCGCCTTCTCCTTTTTCATGCCGCTCTCGATGTGTCGGTCGACGGCCTTCTTGAAGCGGGTGAGCTGCTCGGCGACCGCCGTGTTGAGCGTCAGCATCGCGTCGGCGCAATTGTCCGACGACCCCACGGCCCGGAACTCGAAGCGGTTGCCCGTGAAGGCGAAGGGCGAGGTGCGGTTGCGGTCGGTGTTGTCGAGCATCAGCGTGGGGATGTGCGAGATGCCGCTCATCTTGAACATGTTCTTCGCCGAGAAGGTGATGGCCGCATCGCTGCGGCTCGCTTCCAGTTTTTCGAGCACGGCCGAAATCTGTGCGCCCAGAAAGGTCGAAATGATAGCGGGCGGCGCTTCGTTGGCTCCCAGCCGGTGGGCGTTGGTGGCGCTCATGATCGAGGCTTTGAGCAGGCCGTTGTGCCGGTAGACGGCTGCCATGACGTTGACCAGAAAGGTGATGAATTGGAGGTTCTCCGAAGGCGTCTTGCCCGGCCCGAGCAGGTTGACGCCCGTGTCAGTGCCCAGCGACCAGTTGTTGTGTTTGCCCGAACCGTTGACCCCCTTGAAGGGCTTCTCGTGGAGCAGGATGCGGAAGTTGTGGCGGCGGGCGATCTTGTTCATGATCGTCATCAGCAGCTGGTTGTGGTCGTTGGCCAGGTTGGCTTCCTCGTAAATGGGCGCCAGCTCGAATTGGTTGGGCGCCACTTCGTTGTGGCGGGTTTTGACGGGAATGCCCAACCGGAGCGATTCGTATTCCAGGTCGCGCATGAATTCGATCACGCGTTCGGGAATCGCGCCGAAATAGTGGTCTTCGAGCTGCTGGTTCTTAGCCGATTCGTGGCCCATGAGCGTACGGCCCGTCAGCACCAGGTCGGGGCGTGCGGCCCACAGCGCTTCGTCCACGAGGAAGTACTCCTGCTCCCAGCCCAGGTAGCTGAAAACCTTCGTGACGTTGCGGTCGAAGTAGCGGCATACTTCCGTCGCGGCCCTGTCGACGGCTGCCAGCGAGCGCAGCAGCGGGGTCTTGTAGTCGAGCGCCTCGCCCGTGTAGGCGATGAACACGGTCGGGATGCAGAGCGTCGAGCCGACGATGAAGGCGGGCGACGCGGGGTCCCAGGCGGAGTAGCCGCGCGCTTCGAACGTGTTGCGGATTCCGCCGTTGGGGAACGACGAGGCATCGGGTTCCTGCTGGACGAGCAGCTTGCCGGAGAACTCTTCGAGCACGCCGCCCCGTCCGTCGGGTTCGGCGAAGGAGTCGTGTTTCTCGGCGGTTCCCCCCGTGAGCGGCTGGAACCAGTGGGTGTAGTGGTCGGCGCCGTGCTCCACCGCCCACTGCTTCATGCCTGCGGCGATGCCGTCGGCCACTTCGCGCGTGAGGGGCGTGCCGTGTTCCATGGTCTGGATCAGCGCTTCGTAGGTCTCGCGGTCGAGATACCGCCGCATGACGTTGCGCCCGAAGACCAACTCCCCGAAATAATCGGTCGAACGTCCGGCGGGAGCCTGTGCGGGAACCGCTACGTGGCTGAGCGCCTCTTCGACCATCCTGAATCTCAACGATGCCATATGAGTTTGATATTAAATGAAGGATCTGCGCCGAAATCGCAAGAAAAACATTGGCAGGGGCCCCGTCTTCGGCAGAATGCCCCGACGGGAAGGAACCAACTCAAAAAACCGCCGCTCCGCTGTTAACCAAAACAACACCTAAAACCTAAAAAAAAACAACACCGGAGAGATTCGGATTTACTGCCCCTGCACAATGTATTTTGTTCTTCGGGAGCAAAGGTAATTCTTTTCCATGAGGTTGATACTCGGAAATCGATATTTTTTCGGAAAAAGTGAAAAAAAACAGAACATTTTCCGAAAAACAACGCTGTTTTTTGGCGATGAAGACTGAAATTTCGCGGGTTTTCCGGAAAAATGCACTCGTTTTTTGGCGAAATCCGATTTTTCGTGAAAATCGATTTTTTGAAAAATTCAGGGATAAACAGGATAATATTGATCTGAATATCGTATTCGCTGCTCCGCTGTCCGGAGGGTCGTTCCGGCCGGCGGGGCCGGCGATGCGCCCGGCCCCGGAAACCGTCCGCCGCACGCGGCCGGCCGTCTCCCGTATGCGGCAGGGGATGGAGCGGGGCTTTCCGGACGCTTGCGGGGCGCGGTGTTAAAAAACTAACACAAGTCTTGCCTCTTTCGCTTTTTTTTTATACTTTTACATGCTTTTTTTACGATAAAGTGAAATTTGCACGAGCGTTTCCGCCTCCGTGTCGCGGCCGAAAGGGCGTGCGGAGCGGGGAACGATTGTTGAAGACGAACCTAATCTCAAAATAATTATGGCAAATACCAAGCGTGAAAAGCTGTTCGCCGAATTCCCGCCGGTTCCGACCGAGAAGTGGGAAGAGGTGATTGCGGTAGACCTCAAAGGGGCCGATTACGAGCGCAAACTGGTGTGGCGGACACCCGAAGGGTTCAACGTCCGGCCGTACTATCGCGCCGAAAACCTCGAAGGTCTCAAATTCCTCGCCTCCGAACCGGGCGAATTTCCCTATGTGCGCGGTACGCGGTGCGACAATGTGTGGCGCGTGCACCAGAGCCTGACGGTCAAGTGCCCCGAAGCGGCCAACGCCGAGGCGCTCAAACTGCTCGACTCGGGCGTCGATTCGCTGGGCTTCTCGCTCACGAAGGGGTTGTCGGCCGCCGAGGTCGAGACACTGCTGCGCGACATCCACCTGCCTGCCGTCGAAGTGGTCTTTTCGGGCGAAGGCGTCGCGGACGTCGTGGAACCCGTATTGGCGAAGATCGAAAAGGAGGGCTGGCAGGAGACCGCTTCCGTGCACTTCGTGCTCGATCCGATCATCAACCGTCTGTCGCTCACCGGCGCGTTCTGCTCGCCCGGCGGGGAGAAGTGCTTCAAGATGCTGGCCGGTCTGGTGCGCCGTACGGCCGCGATGAAGGGCGTGCGCGTGGTGACGGTGTCGGGCGAGAACTTTTCGAACGCCGGTTCGACCATCGTCGAGGAGCTGGCCTTCACCCTTTCGGCCGGCCACGAATACCTCGTGCGGCTGATGGACGAGGGGCTGACCGTCGACGAGGCGGCCCGCAAGATCCGTTTCTCGATGGGCGTCACCTCCAACTACTTCATGGAGATGGCCAAGTTCCGCGCCGCCCGCATGTTGTGGGCCAACATCGTCAAAGGGTACAACCCCGAAAAGGGCTGTTCGTGCAAGCTCTTCGCCCACGCCGTGACCTCGACGTGGAACCAGACGGTCTACGACCCCTATATCAATATGCTGCGCGGCACGACCGAGGCGATGTCGGCGGCTATCGCCGGCGTGCATTCGCTCGAGGTGACGCCGTTCAACGCGTCGTTCGCCGAGCCTGACGAGTTCTCGAAGCGCATCGCCCGCAACGTCGAGCTGCTGCTCAAACACGAATCGCATTTCGATCAGGTGGTCGATCCCGCCGGCGGTTCGTACTACATCGAGAACCTCACGCAGTCGATCGCAGCCGAGGCGTGGAAGCTCTTCCTCGAATTGGAGGAGAAGGGCGGCTACGTCGCAGCGTTCGAGAGCGGTTACGTCGTCGAGCGCGTCGACGCATCGGCCGCTGCCAAGGACAAGAGCGTGGCGCAGCGCCGCATCACGCTGCTGGGTGCCAACCAGTATCCCAACTTCACGGAGGTCGCTTCCGACGCCGTGACCGAAGCCGCCGTGACGCGCCGGAAGAAGGCGGGCGTGCTCAATCCCTACCGCGGCGCGATGGCCTTCGAGGCGATGCGTCTGCATGTGGATCGCAGCGGCAAGACGCCCAAGGCGTTCATGCTCACCGCCGGTCATCTGGCCATGGCCCGCGCCCGCGCCCAGTTCTCGTGCAACTTCTTCGCCTGCGCGGGTATCCGTGTGCAGGACAACACCTTCTTCAAGGATCTGGAAGAGGGCGTAAAGGCCGCGCTCGAATCGAAGGCCGAGATCGTAGTGCTCTGCTCGTCGGACGACTGCTACGCCGAGCTGGCTCCCCGTGTCAAGGAGATGCTGGGCGACAAGGCCATTCTGGTCATCGCCGGCGCTCCGGCCTGCATGGCCGAGTTGGAGGCGCAGGGCATCGGCAACTTCATCCACGTGAAGAGCAACGTGCTCGACACGCTGCACAACTACCTTACGCAGATGGGAATCTAAAACGCGAAAGTCATGAGAGCAAAATTTTCTGAATTATCATACACGGGCGCCACGCCGAAGTGCTGCGCTCAGGCCGGCGGCGAGAAAGAGCCGTGGCTGACCGCCGAGCAGATTCCCGTCAAGGGGTGCTACTCGGCCGCCGATCTCGAAGGGATGGAACACCTCAACTACGCCGCGGGCGTGGCACCCTTCCTGCGCGGTCCCTATTCGACGATGTACGTGATGCGTCCGTGGACGATCCGTCAGTACGCCGGTTTCTCGACGGCCGAGGAGTCCAATGCCTTCTACCGCCGTAACCTCGCATCGGGCCAGAAGGGCCTTTCGGTGGCCTTCGACCTGGCGACGCACCGCGGCTACGACGCCGACCACCCGCGCGTGGTGGGCGACGTGGGCAAGGCCGGCGTGTCGATCTGTTCGGTGGAGGACATGAAGGTGCTCTTCAACGGTATTCCGCTCGACAAGATGTCGGTGTCGATGACCATGAACGGCGCCGTGCTGCCGATTCTGGCCTTCTACATCGTGGCGGGTCTGGAACAGGGCTGTACGCTCGACCAGATGGCCGGTACGATCCAGAACGACATCCTCAAGGAGTTCATGGTGCGCAACACCTATATTTATCCGCCCGAGTTCTCGATGCGCATCATCGCCGACATCTTCGAGTACACCTCGAAGAACATGCCCAAGTTCAACTCGATCTCGATTTCGGGTTACCACATGCAGGAGGCGGGCGCCACGGCCGACATCGAGCTGGCGTACACGCTGGCCGACGGTTTGGAGTACCTGCGCGCGGGTGTCAATGCCGGCATGTCGGTCGACGCCTTCGCACCGCGCCTGTCGTTCTTCTGGGCCATCGGCATGAATCACTTCATGGAGATCGCCAAGATGCGTGCGGCACGTATGCTGTGGGCCAAGATCGTCAAGCAGTTCGATCCGAAGAATCCCAAGTCGCTGGCGCTGCGTACCCACTCGCAGACCTCGGGCTGGTCGCTCACGGAGCAGGATCCCTTCAACAACGTGGCCCGCACGGCCATCGAGGCGATGGGTGCCGCACTGGGTCACACCCAGTCGCTGCATACCAACGCGCTGGACGAGGCGATCGCTCTGCCGACCGACTTCTCGGCGCGTATCGCCCGTAACACCCAGATCTATATTCAGGAGGAGACCAACATCTGCCGTCAGGTCGATCCGTGGGCCGGTTCCTACTATGTGGAGAGCCTCACCGAGGAGATCGCACAGAAGGCATGGGAGCACATTCAGGAGGTCGAGAAGCTGGGCGGTATGGCCAAGGCGATCGAGACCGGTATTCCGAAGATGCGCATCGAGGAGGCGTCGGCCCGCAAGCAGGCGCGCATCGACTCGGGCGTCGAGAAGATCATCGGCGTCAACGAGTACCGCCTGGACAAGGAGGCGCCGATCGACATCCTCGCGGTGGACAATACCGCCGTGCGCGAAAGCCAGATCAAGCGTTTGAAGGAGCTGCGCGCTTCGCGCGACGAGGCTGCCGTACAAAAGGCGCTGGCGGCCATCACCGAGTGCGTCAAGACCAAGCAGGGCAATCTGCTGGAACTGGCCGTCGAGGCCGCGAAGGTGCGTGCCACGCTGGGCGAGATATCGGATGCCTGCGAGGTCGTCGTAGGCCGATACAAGGCAGTTATTCGTTCGATTTCAGGTGTTTACAGTTCGGAAGTGAAAAACGATACGCAATTCGAGAAGGCGAAGGAGCTGTGCGCCCAGTTCGCCAAGAAGGAGGGCCGTCAGCCGCGCATCATGATTGCGAAGCTCGGTCAGGACGGTCACGACCGCGGCGCGAAGGTCGTGGCGACGGGATACGCCGACATCGGCTTCGACGTCGACATGGGTCCGCTGTTCCAGACGCCGGCCGAGGCCGCGAAGCAGGCCGTCGAGAACGACGTGCACGTGGTGGGCGTTTCGTCGCTCGCGGCGGGTCACCTGACGCTCGTGCCGCAGATCATCGCCGAGTTGAAGAAGCTGGGCCGCGAGGACATCGTGGTGATCGTCGGCGGCGTTATTCCGGCGCAGGACTACGACGAACTCTACCGCGACGGTGCGGCGGCCATCTTCGGCCCCGGTACGCCGATCGCTACGGCCGCCATCAAGATTCTCGAAATCCTGATGGGCGAATAGCAGGCCGATTCTTCCGGTTGCGGCTTCGTCCGCAATCCGATCGCATGAACGACCGGAGGGTTTCCATGACGGAAGCCCTCCGGTCGCGTTATCGGAGCATTCATGCGGGCGAGCGTTTGGTCTTTCGTACCGTTGTTTTTCGTCCGCGGCCGGCGGAGGGTGTTTTGCGCCGCAACGGCGCACGCTTTCGTGACCGCTCAGCGTCGATGACCGGAGGATCCCGCCGTTTTCGCCGTGCCCGATCTTTTGCTGCTTCGGGTCCGATCCGAAAGCAGGGAAGGGAGATTCAACGGTATTATTTATTCGGTACGTTGCAGGGCGAAGCCTGCGGAGAACGCCATCGGCGGGCCTCCGCGGGCGGAGGCTTCGGCCCGCGCGGCGCAGAGGCCGCAGGTTATTCTTACGTTTCGTCTCGGCATAATCGAGCTGACGCTTGCTTCTGCACTCGACTTTTCGTACTTTGGCTTCGCCGAAGATACTCCGTCTCGGCATAATCAAGCTAACGCTTGCTTCTGCACTCGACTTTTCGTATCTTTGACTGCGCTCCGGCGCGACGGGGTGCACGAAGACTCGAAAACGACAAGTTAAAGATAAAACAATGTCCTACAACAATCTGCGCGAATTTATCGAACGGCTCGAACGCGAAGGCGAGCTGGTGCGTGTCGCGGCCGAGGTGTCGCCCGTGGAGGAGATCGCCGAACTGACCGACCGCATGGCCAAGCAGCCCGGCGGCGGAAAGGCGATCCTCTTCGAACGCACGGGGACGGACTTTCCGGTGGTGACCAACCTCATGGGCTCCGAACGCCGTATGGCGCTGGCGCTGGGCGTGGAGTCGCTCGATGCGCTGACGCGGCGCATTGACGCGCTGCTGCACGAAGTGACGACACCCAAAGCGACCCTGTGGGAGAAGCTGCGGATGCTGCCGCTGCTGGGCGAAATGGCACGCTGGATGCCGCGCAGCCGACGCGGACGCGGCACCTGCCAGGAGGTGGTGCTGCGGGGCGAGGCGGCACGACTGTCGCTGCTGCCGGTGCTCAAATGCTGGCCGGAGGACGGCGGGCGCTTCGTTACGCTGCCGATGGTGCATACGCTCGACCCCGATACGGGGGTGCGCAACGTGGGGATGTACCGGATGCAGGTTTTCGACGACTGCACGACCGGTATGCACTGGCACGTGCACAAGACCGGCGCACGCCACTACGACGGCTACCGGCGGCAGGGGCGGCGGATGCCCGTGGCCGTCGCGCTGGGCGGCGATCCCGTCTATGCGTATGCCGCGACGGCGCCGATGCCCGACAACATGGACGAATACCTGCTGGCGGGATTCCTGCGCCGGCGTCCCGTGGAGCTGGTGCGCTGTCTGACCTGCGGGATCGAGGTGCCGGCCGACTGCGATTTCGTGATCGAAGGCTATGTCGATCCCGCCGAGGAGAAGACGGTCGAGGGGCCGTTCGGCGACCATACGGGTTTCTACTCGCTCGAAGACCGCTACCCCCGCTTCCACGTGACGGCGATCACCCACCGGCGCGATGCCGTTTATCCCGCGACGGTGGTTGGGGTGCCGCCCGAGGAGGACGCCTACATCGCCGAAGCGACCGAGCGGATCTTTCTGGCGCCGATCCGTCTGGCCGTGCAGCCCGAGGTGCGCAACCTGTGGATGCCGACGGCCGGTACGGCGCACAATCTGGCCGTCGTCGCGATCGAGCGGCGCTACGAGGGGCAGGCGCACAAGGTGGCGCAGTCGCTGTGGGGCGCGGGGCAGATGATGTTCAACAAATACCTCGTCGTCGCCGATGCCGCGACCGAAATTCGCCGTGTCGAGGCGCTGGCGGCGCTGGTGCGCAGGCTCGATCCGGCGCGCGACCTCATTGCGGCCGAAGGGGTGCTCGACGTGCTCGACCATGCGACGGCGACCTCGGGGTTCGGCGGCAAGCTGGCCCTCGACCTGACGCAGGCCGCCGCACGCGAGGAACAGCCGTTGCAGCTGCCCGAACGCTTCGAGCCGTGCGGCGGGGTGGCGGCCGCGGCGACCGGCTTCGCGGAGCGGTGGCGTACGCTGGCGCTCTTCGTCGACCGGAGGACGGAGCGCGTCGATGCGGCGGCGTTCTTCGGGCGGAATCCGGTGCGGGGCGTGAAGTGCGCCGTGCTGTTCGACCGCGAGGCCGAGGGGCTGACGGGTGCCGAACTGCTGTGGCTGGCTGCGGCCGACAGCGATCCGCGGCGCGACGTGACGGTGGTCGGGGAGGTCGTGGTGGTCGATGCGCGCAGCAAGCGCCCCGGCGTGGAGGGGCATCCCGCGCGGTTCCCGAACGTGGCCGTCGCCTCGTCTGCGACGGTGGAGCGGGTGGATGCACGCTGGGCGGAGTACGGTCTGGGCGAGACGATGGCGTCGCCGTCGGAGCGTTACCGCCGGTTGCTGTTGTCGGATAAAGCCGCCTGGTGATGTGGTCGCGTGAAGATCGCCGGACGCTCGTGCTGCTGCTGCCGCTGCTGGTGCTGGCCGTGGCGGCGTTCCTGCTGCTCGAACCGAAGACGCCGCGGAGCGGGGCGCCGCCGGACGCTGCGAAGGAGGCGCCGCCGGAGCTGTTCGAGTTCGATCCCAATACGGTCGATTACCGTGCGTTGCGGCGGTTGGGCTTCACCAAGCAGGATGCGGCGGGCGTGCTGCGCTATCGGGCCGCGGGAAAGATCTTCCGCATACCGGAGGATTTCGCCGCCTGCTATCAGGTGAGCGATTCGATGTACGACCGTCTGGAACCCTATATCCGCATCGGGACGGAGTATCGTTTCCGGCCCCGCCGCGACAGTGCGCAACGTTTGCGCAAGCCCTTCGTGCGCCGCCAGCGGGTCGTCGTGCCGCTCGTGCCCTTCCGCATCGACACGATGACGGCGAAATTCCTGCGCGCGATCGGTTTCACGAAGCGGCAGGCCGAGGCGATCGCCGACTACAACACCCTCATCGGCGGGTTCCGCGACGAGGAGGAGTTGTGCGACTATCCGATTATCGGCGATTCGGCGGGCCGGCGTCTGGCCGAGTACGCCCTCTTCCCCGAACGGCGGCGTCCGCTGCACGATCCGGTGGAGCTGAATACGGCCGACTCGGCGGCGCTGCGTTCGGTCAGCGGTATCGGTGCGAAGACCGTCGGGGCGATTCTCGACTACCGGCGGCGGCTGGGCGGTTTCTGCCGTGCGGAGCAACTGGCCGAAGTGCGGGGCGTCACCGAGAGCAATTACGAGCGGATACTGAAACAAATTTCGATCGATAGTTGCAGAATTTCAAAAATAGATATTAACTTTGCAACTCCGAAAGCGCTGTCGGAGCATCCCTACATCGCCCCGCGGACGCTTCGGAAGATTTTGAAACGAAGACAATTGAAAGGAGGTTGGAGTACCCTGGAAGAGATGATCGAAGACGGCATACTGACACGCGAGGAGGCAGACAGACTGCATCCTTATCTTCGCTTCGGGGTACGGACGACGCAGAACGGCGATTGACACACACCTTTCGAAGGCCGGCGGAAGCCGAATGAATTCCGCGACTTGCAAAATCGATTCGTAAAACATTAAAAATTCGCAAATAGTTATGATTATCATGCCGGTAAAGGAGGGCGAAAACATCGAGAAGGCCCTCAAAAAGTTCAAACGCAAATACGAGCGCACGGGCGTTCTGAAAGAGTTGCGCCGCCGCCAGTATTTCACCAAGCCGTCGATCGCCAAGCGCGAGGCGATGCAGCATGCGATCTACGTGGCGCACATGAACCGCGACGACGAATAGCGGCCCGACACGGCCGTTTCGAGGCAGCGCAGGCGATTTCCATCGGAAATCGCCTGCTTTTTTGCGTTTTCACCCCACTGTTCCGGCCGCCCGTCGTCGGCCGGAACGCTGCGAGATTCGGCCTGCCGTCCCGTGCGGCGGCTTTCCGGCCGGCGTCGCGAAATAGGGATGCGAAACACGACGGGGTATTTTTGCGGATAGGAATGAACGTCGCGGCGCGGAGGCGTATGTTTCCGTTTTCGCTTGCCCGCAAACCTTTTTTTGACGGAATGGGAGAATTATTCGATAATTTAGTATATTTACGTCGTGCAGATTGTGCAAACGATCCAATCAGGTTAGTTCATTTATTAATTTATTCGCATGAAAAAAATGTTTGCTTTGGCGGCGGTGCTGTGTCTGGCACTCGCCGGTTGCGAGTATGACGATGCGGAGGTGAAGGATCGGCTCGACGATTTGGAAGGTCGGGTCGACGCACTCGAAAAGACCGTAAACTCGCTCAACATCAACGTCGGGAACTTGCAGTCGCTCATCGACGGCAAGCTCTTCATCACGGCGGTGACCGAAAATCCCGAAGGGGGGGGGTACACGCTTTCGCTCGTGACGTCTGACGGCGAAGCGTCGCAGATCGTCATCAAGGACGGCGAAGCGGGCGCGGCTCCCGCTATCGGCGTGAAACTCGATTCCGACGGGAAGTACTACTGGACGCTCGACGGCGAGTTCATCACCGAGGGCGGGAAGAAGATGCCCGTCACGGGCGACGACGGCGTGACGCCCGTTTTCAAGATCGAGAACGACACGTGGTACGTCTCCTATGACAAGGAGGCGACGTGGAAGGAGTGCGGCCCTGCAACGGGTGCCGCCGGCGACTCTTTCTTCTCGGATGTCTCCACGAGCGAGGACGGCCGTTGGGTCTATCTGACGCTGGCCGACGGCGAGACGGTGCTGACGCTGGAGATGTACAAAGAGTTCGGCATCGCCTTCGAATCGCTGCCCGAACTGATTATGGCCGGAGCGACGGCGGAAATCCCCTTCGTGCTGACGGGTGCCGACGACAAGAGCGTCGTCGAGGCGATCGCCAAGGGCGACTGGGAGGCCGAAGCGGTGATGGACGGCACGGAGGGCGGCAAGATCGTCGTGACGGCTCCGGCCGAGAGTTCGACGGGCCGCGTGATCGTGCTGCTGAGCGACGGCGAGTCGAAGACGATCATGAAGACGCTGACCTTCGTGTCGGGCGTGATGAACGTCACGACGCAGTCGCAGGAGGCTGCGGCGGTCGGCGGAACGGTCAGCTTCGAGCTGGAAACCGATCTGGACTACGAGGTGGTGATTCCCGACGATGCCAAGGAGTGGCTCTCCCGCGTAGAGACCCGCGCCTTGCGTCAGGAGACGCTGACCTTCTCGGCGAAGGCCAACGAGACGATGGAGGAGCGGCAGGCGAAGATCGAACTCATCAGTTCGGGTGTCGTCGTCGAGACGCTGCTGGTCTACCAGAAGGCGAATCTCGATCCGACGGCGTTCGTCGTCAAGGTCAATGTGACGGAGAGCAGCATGAAGAACACGCTTATCCTTCCGCTGACGGGTACGGTGGATGCCACGGTGGACTGGGGCGACGGCAAGACCGAGACCGTGACGGCCGTGAATCCCCAGCACGTCTATGAGCAGGAGGGCGAATACTACGTGACGGTGACCGGTTCGGTGACGGCGCTCGGCAATCGATTGACCAAAACCAGTCAGAGCGCGATCGTGCGTGTCATCCAGTGGGGCCAGCTGGGGCTGGAATCGCTCGAAGAGGCGTTCTACAACAACAAGGGGCTTACGCAGGTGGCGCTGCCCGATGCGGGCGCTTTCGCCAAGGTGACCACCGTGGAAAATATGTTCTATAACTGTACGCTGCTTACGGCGGTTCCCGTCGGTTTGATCGACCAGTGTACGGAGTTGACCTCCGCCGCTTCGCTCTTTTCGGGCTGCTCGTCGTTGACGTCCATTCCGGAGGGCTTCTTCGATAAATGTCCGAAGATCGCTTCGTTGGCCTCGGCGTTCAAGGGCTGTAAGAAGGTGACGGAAATTCCCGCCGGCCTGTTCGACAATCTGACGGAGGTGACCGATGTTTCGGGCCTTTTCACCAACTGCACGGCGCTTGTTTCGGTTCCCGACGGACTGCTCGACAAGCTGACGAAGGTAACGACCGTTTCGAGTTTCTTCAACGGTTGCTCCTCGCTGCGTACGGTTCCGAACGATTTCTTCAAGTCTCAGACCGAGGTGACCGCCAGCGGAATGATCTTCAAAGGTTGCTCTTCGTTGGAGTCAGTTCCCTCCGGGCTGCTCGATCCCTTCACGAAGACGACTACGATAGGGTCTCTTTTCAGCGGTTGCAAGTCGCTGGGTAACCTTCCCGAAGGATTGTTCGACAAGGTCGGGAGCAACGTAGATCCGTCAGCCAAGGCCGTGGATGCCTCCTATCTCTTCGAAAACTGTGTGAAAATGACCGATTTCCCGTCTCTGTCCAAACTTCCGAACGTCTCGAATGTGGCTTCGCTTTGGAGAGGTTGTACGGCCATGACGACGGTTCCTGCGGATTATTTCCCTTCGAGTTGTACGAATTCCATTTCGGTCGGAAACATGTTCAACGGCTGTACATCGCTTAAAAGCCTTCCTGCCGGCCTGCTGAAAAACATGACTGACATAACGACCGCTCTGTCGATGTTCACGAACTGCTCGTCGCTCGAAACGCTTCCCGAAGGGTTCTTCGATGCGATGGTCGGATGTACGAATATCAAGGAGATGTTCAAGGGTTGTACGTCGCTCGAATCGCTGCCCGCGGGGTTGTTCGACAAGATGACGTCGATCACCGCTACGGCTTCGGCCTTCTACGGCTGTACCGGCTTCACGGGCGAATCGCCCTACCTGACTGCCGAGGTCGAAGGCGCGCCGGTGAAGGTGCACCTCTACGACCGTCCCGATTATCCCGATCTCTTCGTAAAGGTGCCGACCAAGGAGTCCGACTACAAGGACACCTTCAAGAACTGTACGAAGATGGCCGACTACGCCATGATTCCCACCGCGTGGGGCGGCGTGAGCGACGGCACGAAGGCGAAGCCGACCATCGCGCTCTCTTATGCGCTTCCCGAGAACATGGAGTACCACGGTATTAATTTCACCGTCAAGGGTACGGAGTTCAAATCGGGTAAGTACATCGTCGGTACGACGGAACTCGTACAGAGCGTGCTCGACGAGTTCGACGGCGACATGGAGAAGGCGACCAACAAATACGGCATCGGGTTTACGGCGACGCAGCTCGAAACACTGATGTCGGATGCGGGGTTGCAACTTCCGTTCAATGATCTCGAACCGGAGACCGAATACATGCTGCTCGTGCGCGGCCAGAATGTCCACGGTCTGACGTTCGAAACGCTGACCGCCACCACCGCGGTTCGTCCGCAGGGCAGCGCCGACTACGAGCGTTATATCGGCACGTGGACCGTCACGACGACTTCATCGGAAGTTACCGGACAGCCGCAGACCTACACGATCCGCATCGAACCTTACCGCAACGACAAGAGCTACAAGGTCTATGACTGGGGTGCGACGATCCTGGGAACCGGCAGACCGGCCACCGAGGAGACTGACGAAATGGAGGCCTTCCCCTTCTACCTGACTTATATGGCGGACGGTTCGGTCGAGATCAACTCTTTCAACGAGGTGGGAATATACGGTTGGGCAAGCTATGTCTATATCGCTTATCGCTTCCTCAATGAGAATTCGGAGCGGTCGATTTGGCGTACGGAAACGTCGCTCGTCAAAGGGTCTTACGATACCGCTAAGAACGAGATTACGATCACCTGCGATAAGTTCACCGATAAGGCAGGTCTCACGCATCAGATTACCGGCCTCGATTATGTGCTCTATACCAGCCAGACCGGATATTACGAAGCAGCGGAGATGATCCGTCCGGGCTATCTGATCGGCGAAGGCGACAATCGGAGGGTGGACTACGGCGTAGGCCCCTACAAGTTGACCAAGGCCCCTGCCGCGGCGGCAGTCCCGGCGAAGCGGCCGGCGAAGAAGTTCGAGTCGCTGCGTCCCGCCTCCGAGACGAAACAGGCGGCCGCCGTGTCCCTCGGCGTCGGCCGTCTGTCGATGATGTCGGTCCATTGAGGGTTTCCCCTGTAAGTTGACGACTCCGTCCCGAAATCGTTCGGGACGGAGTTTTTTTCGTCCTTTCCCGACGCACGGTTTCGGGCTCCGGTTTCGTCCGCCGACGCCGTACTCCGCTCCGCTTCATCTCTTTCAGACTGCCGGCCGACGGTCTCTCCGAAACGGAAATTCGCCCCTGTCGCAACGATTTGCGGCAGGGGCGAATTGAGCGGGAACGTGCAGCCTTACGCTACTGTCTGGTCTGCGTGGCGATCCGCTCGTCGAAATAGCGCTTCACGTCGTTCCAGCGGTAGTAGGGCGCCAGATCGCTTTCGAGGCGGATGCGTGACTCGCGTTCGTTGAAAAGGAACTTCACGAGCACGTCGCCGCCGTCGGGCCGGCGGAAGAAAACCAGCTGGATATTGGTGGCCATGGGCGTCACGCGCCAGCAGCTCCATGCCTGGTCGACCTTGCGGTAGTCGCTCTCGCGCGTGTCGCACCCTTCGATGCCCATGAGACCCACCAGCGGAATGACGTTCACGTCGTGGCCGTAGCGCAGCGATGCCGAGAGCGCGCCCGTTGCAATCGCCTCGTCGGCTTCGGCGACGAAATTGCGCAGCAGGGGCACGGCGTCGCTCAGTGCGCGGTGGCCGAATTCGGCCGAGGGGCCCTCTTCGAGGTACATCTGGTAGTTGCGCACGGCGTAGAAGGCGTAGAGCTCGTCGGGCGTGAAGAGGTCGTAGAACGAGCAGTCGAGGTAGTCGACATCCTGCATCACCGAGGCGACGCAGTAGAGGTCGTTCATGAAGCGGAGCTGCTCCTTGCGGTTGCCGACGAGCGAGGGGTCGGTCACGAGCGCGCGGACGAAACGCGAGGGGTCGATTTCGCGCTCGCGCAGTTCGGCGATGCGCTGTTTGATCTCCTTCTTGATCTTGTTCGCCTCGGTCATGCGGAACATGTAGTCGAGGTAGCGTTTGCTCGCTTCGCGCGTAATGTCGATCGCGGGATTCAGCTCTTTGAGCCGTTCGTTTGCGGCGGCCATGCTGAGCATGCAGCGCGGCACGAGCGTCGAACGGGCGCGGATGCGGCACAGGCGGCCGTCCGCCGTCGAAAAGATTTCGGGGAAGGAGCAGTACATCCGTTCGGCGATGCCGCGGTGTTCGCGCACGCCGCGCGGCGAGAGGTCGCCGTAGCGGTGGCGGGCGTCGTCGGCGACGACCTCGATGCGGCGCAGGGCATCTTCGCCCAGCGGCGTGAGTTTACCTGCTTCGGCCGCCTTGCGGAGCTTTGCGCGCGGATTTTCGTAGACGCTCTCCGAGGCGTGCCAACGCGAGCCGTGGCGGCCGTAGTGGCTGATGTAGAAGGGTTCGTAGCCTTCGGGCGCGGGCGTCGCCGCTGCGCGGGGGTGGTTCTCGTAGCAGTAGTAGAGCGCCGCCGTGCGGTTGAGGTCTTCGAGGGTCTGTTCTTTGGTACTCTGCGCCGCAGCGCCGCCCGAAAGCAGCAGAACGGACAGGAGCAGCAGGATCGTTTGTCGTTTCATAAAGGTTCGTTTTTAATGGTCGTTTTCTCGCCTCGGCATAACCCGAACAAAGTTCGGTTCTGTGCTCGGCTTGACGAAAAGGTTGAATTTCATTCTTCGTTTTCTCGCCTCGGCATAGTCCGAACTGCGTTCGGCTCTGCGCTCGGCTTGACGAAAACGTTCGTTATCGGGTTTTATTCGGTTATTTTCAGGATGACCGCCGAGACGGGTTTCATCTTCAAGGTGGACAGCCCGTTTTTCGAGGTGTATTTCGCGCCGTCGCCCGTGCCGTAGACCGCTTCGGCCGCGGCGCCTTCCGAGGCGAAACGCGCCGTCGCACTCCGCTTCGACGGGTTGAGGGCGACGAGGTATTTCTGCCCGTCCAGCTCGCGGGCGTAGACCATGGGGTAGGGTTGCTCGACGTCGCTCACGAAGCGCCATGCGCCCTGCGTGCCGAGCGCCGGTGTCTGGCGGCGCAGGGCGATGAGCCCCTTGACGTAGTTGAGAATCGACTGCGGGTCGCGCTCCTCGGCCGCGACGGTGGGGCGTGCGGGCGAAGGATCGATCGGCAGGTAGAGCCGTGAGGCGTCGGCGGTTGAGAAGCCGGCGTTGGGCGAGTCGTCCCACTGCATCGGCGTGCGGCAGCTGCTGCGGTTGCGGCTCGTGTAGCTGCCCTCCTTGACGGGGGCGTCTTCCAGGTTGCGCATCCCGATCTCCTCGCCGTAGTAGAGGATCGGTACGGCGGGCAGCGTCAGGAAGAGCGTGAGCGCCGTCTTCAACTGTTCGGGCGTATTGCGGTCGAAGCGGTTCAGCCGCCAGATGTCGTGGCTGCACGTGGGCATGGCGGCGTAACCCAGCTCGCGCGTGGCTTCGTATTCGATACGGTAGTTTTCGGCGAATGCCTTCACCTGCCCGCGTCCTTCGTAGTCGAAGAAGCAGGGGGTCTCTTTCGTGCCGCGGTCGTCGGTCTGGCAGACCAGCGTGCGGTAGATCTTGGTGCCGGCGCCGTTGTGGATCAGCAGGTCGATGTGGAATCCGGCGCGGAGCGACTGGCGCGGCTGGCTCCACTCGGAGATCAGGATTCCTTCGGGATATTTCGCTTCGAACCAGCTGCGCAACTCATGCCACAGGCGCATCGTACCCGTGTGCTGCTTGTCGTCGCCCTTGACCAGACTTTGGGCCATGTCGCAGCGGAAGCCGTCGACGCCCTTGTCCATCCAGAACGAGATGATGTTCTTCAATTCGTTGCGTACGGCCGTGGGGCCCGGATCGTCGTACCCCTGCTGCCAAGGTTGCGCGGGGTCGGGATGCAGGTAGCCGTAGTTGAGCGCGGGCTGGATGTCGAAGAAGTTCTTCATGTAGTTGCCGTCGCGCGCGGCGTCGCTGCGGACGAATTTCTTGGTCGGGAACGAATCCTTCGAATCGCTCCAGATATAGTAGTCGCTGTATTGCAGTTCCGGATCGGCTTCGGACGACTGACGGAACCACGGATGTTTGTCCGACGTGTGGCCCGCCACGAGATCCAGACAGACGCGGATGCCCAGGTCGTGGGCCTCGCGGACGAGCTGCACCAACTGGGAATTGGTGCCGAAACGCGGGTCGATCCGGTAGAAATCGGTGATGTCGTAACCGCCGTCCTCGAATTCGCTCCGGAAGACGGGGCTGAGCCAAATGGTGTTCGCGCCCAGGCTTTTGACGTAGGGCAGTTTGGAGCGGATGCCTTCCAGATCACCGATGCCGTCGCCGTCGCTGTCTTTGAAGGAGGAGGGGTAGATGTGGTAGAGAATCCCCTCTTTGAGCCATTCGGGGACTTGCTGTGCGGATGCAGGCAGCAGGAAAAGCGCGGCTGCCAGTGTGAGAAGAGTGCGTTTCATCGGCGGTGCGTTTGGGGTTCGTGTCCGGTCGGTATCGACGCAGACGGGGCGGAGGCGAATCCCTCCGTCGGGCCGTTCGGGTCGTCCGGACCGGAATTTATTACCGGCAAAGATAGGTTTTATCGAGTGGATTTACAAACTGCCGAATGCCTTTTCCCGTTTTTTTCGTCCGGAAACGAAAAAGATTCGGGAATAATTCTTATCTTTATCGGGTCAAACGAAACATTTTCGTAAGCGAGGGCAGACGTTGCTTGCAGGTTATGCCGAGCGAAGAAAATGAAGAAGAAATTCAACGTTTTCGTAAGTGAGGGCAGAAGCTGCTTGCAGGTTATGCCGAAGCGAGAAAACGAAGAATGAAACTCGACGATTTATTACATAACTACTAATAATTCATAGAACGAAAGCAAATGAAACGATTGACGATTCTTGCGACGCTGCTCTTCGCGGCGGTGTCCGTATCTGCGCAGGACTATCACATCAAACTGTGGGACAATACGACGGCTCCGACTTCGAACGGTGTGACGGGTGACGAATACGAGCGCAAACCCGGAACCTTGACCAACACCTCGTCGGCCGAAATCTGGATCTACAAGCCCGCACCCGAAAAGGCGACGGGGCAGGCGATCGTATTCTGCCCGGGCGGCGGCTACTCGCAGCTCTCGATCGCCAACGGCCACAATACCTGCAAGTGGTTCGCCGAGAACGGCATCGTGGGCGTGATGCTCAAATACCGTCTGCCCAACGGCCATTCGGAGGTGCCGCTCGACGACCTGGACAAAGCGGTGGCGACGGTGCGCGAAATGGCCGGCGAGCTGGGCGTCGATCCGCACAAGGTGGGTGTTGCGGGCACCTCGGCGGGCGGCTATCTGGCCGGATCGGCGGGCGTGATGTCCGAATCGAAACCCGATTTCATGGTGCTCATCTATCCGGTGGTGTCGAGCGATCCCGACAAACGGCATCTGGGAACCTTCCAGCAGCTCGTCGGCAAGGAGAACGTCGAGACCGAAGCCGCGAAGTTCTCGTTGGAGAAGGTCGTCGACAGCACGGCCTGCCCGGCGCTGATCTTCCACAGCGACGACGACAAGGTGGTTCCGGCGATTAATGCCGCGCTGCTCTACGAAAAGCTCAAAGCCAACGGCGTGAAAGCGTCGCTGCATATCTTCCCCTCCGGCGGTCACGGCTGGGGCATGAGCAAGAAGTTCAAGTATCACGAGAATTTCAAGGCCGCGACGCTCGACTGGTTGAAGGTAATCAACGCCGAGGCCGACAAGGCCGCTGCGAAGAAATAGCCCGCTTCGGCCGGTATTTTCTTGCGGGAAGGTTTCGGCCTTCCCGCTTTTCGTTGTTCACACCGCGAAGGAGGGGCCGGAATCGCGGCGGTCGGTCCCTGTGCCGGAATCTTTCGGGCCTCTTCCCGGAGCGTCGGAATAGCGATCGTCGCTCCGTCCGGAATCGGGACGAGATGCGGCGCGGGGGAGTCCCGCCGCGCTGTTCGTGGTGCGGCCGTACAGAATATCCGCCTGCGAATCAAGGTCGCGGGCAGCGTGCGGGGACTTTCGTTTTGCTTATGCGTTTTTCGGAGAGGCAGACCGATGCGCCGATGCACGACGGGCCGATCCCGAAAGATTCAGGAGGTCGCCGGAGCCCGCAGATTCTCCCTTGCATCGGGGGCGTGCCGGAAGATCGCGCCGACGATCGGGCAGGCGTCGACCTCGCGGCAGTCGCCGCAGGTCGAAAGCCCCTTTTCCGATACGCATTTGCGGATCCGGCACAAGTCGCTGCAATAGGCGAATTTCACTCCCTCCGTGCGGCAGCCCGTACAATGGATGGTCGCGGCCGTGATCTGCGGTGCATCGTTCATTTCGCTCCATTTCCGGGCGGTGCGCTCCCGAAGGGCGTCGTCGTTGTCGACGGTAGCCCTGCGGGCGTCGCAGTGTTCGCAATCCAGGCCGCAGCAGGCAATCAATCGTTTCATCATTTCTGTTTGTTTTCGGAATGCCCCCCCCCTCTTCGTGACAAGTCCGGCGGTCAGGGGAGGTTAGGGCGAAGACACCGGAATCTTTTCTGCTGCGGGGCGGGGCAAGGGAGGCTCCGCCCGCTGTATCGGGACGACGTGCGGGAAGCGGATCGCATGTCGCGTGCAAACAAGGCTTTCGCCCGAGGCGGCGGCTTTTCGGGATGCGGATGGGTGCTCGGCTTCGGTCGGGCTACTGCGGGATGAAGATGTAGGTGATCGTCCCCGTGTGGCGGGCGGGAGCCGCGTCGTTGATGTCGAAGACCGAATTGCGGGCGGCGCGCACCGCCGTCTCGCGCATGCAGTCGTCGCCTCCGGAGGCCACCGACGCGTGCGTCACCTCGCCGGCGCGGTTCACCGTGATGCGGACGACGACCTCGCCGCCCCCCTCGCATTGATAGGCGGGAACCACCAGATGCCGTGCATGTCGCACCGGATCGACCAGCGAGAAGGAGACGGTCACGCGGCCCTGCACCTTGCGGTCGGAGCTTTCTCCGCGCTCGTCGGTCCGCTCCCGCCTGCGGCGGATGGCTTCGGCTTCGGCCAGTCCCCGTTCGTAGGCCTCGCGGTTGGCGCGCATCCGCTCCTGCGCGGCGTCGGCCGCATCGTTGAGCGCGGCGGTGTTGGTGCCCCGGTCGTCGCGCAGCGATTCGTCGAGTTTGGCGTTTTCGTTGGAGACGTCGTTGCGGATGCTTTTCCAGTCGATCGGCTCCTGTTGCTGCCGCCGGCGCACTTCGCGTTCGAGCCGCTCCTTCTCGGCGGCGAGCTGTTCGAGCTGCTGCAAATCGATGTAGAAGCCCTGCGCGGCGGGCCTGCCTCCGACGACGATCTTCGCACCGACGAAAGCGATGGCCAGCAGCAGGTAGGCGATCAGCGTAACGCACAGTCCCGCACGGTGATCGAACGCCCATTCGCCCGCATCCTCCCGGCGGTTGTCGAAGGGAAGACGCAGTTTGGGCCGTCTGGGCTCCGGTTTGGTTTCTTGCGTGGACATCGTGCAGAAGATTTTGCGCAAAAATAACGTTTTTTAAGCAAATATGCTTATCTTTGCGCACGTTTAAGGAAAATTAATTTCGCATGTCAACAAAACAACAAACCCTGAAAGGCCCGATCTCCTTTTCGGGTAAGGGACTGCACACGGGTGTCGAGGTGACCATGACGGTCAATCCCGCCGGTGTGGACAACGGCATCGTTTTCCGTCGCATCGACGTGGAGGGAACCCCGCTCGTCCCTGCGCTGTGCGATAATGTGACCGACACTTCGCGCGGGACGACCATCGAGTCCAACGGCGTGAAGGTATCCACGATAGAACACATCATGTCGGCGCTCTGGACGCTCGGCGTCGACAACGCGCTGATCGACATCGACGCAGCCGAAGCCCCGATCATGGACGGTTCGGCGCGCGAATACGCCGAAAAGATCGTCGCCACGGGCCTCGTCGAGCAGGACGCCGACCGCAAATACTACCAGGTGACCGAAAAGATGGTCTACACGATTCCCGACAAGGGCGTTTCGATCATCCTCTATCCCGACGAGGAGTTCTCCGCCTCGGTGCACGTCGACTACAACTCGAAGGTCATCGGCAACCAGTACGCCACCTTCCTTCCCGACGACGACTACGCCGCGAAGATCGCCCCGTGCCGGACGTTCGTCTTCCTGCACGAACTGGAACCGCTCTTCAAGATGAACCTCATCAAGGGCGGCGATCTGGACAATGCGATCGTCGTGGTGGAAAATCCCGTTTCGGACGAACAGCTGACCCACCTCAAACAGATCTTCCACAAGGAGGACATCTGCATCACGGGCGGCTATCTCAATAATCTCGAACTGCGTTTTACCAACGAGCTGGCGCGTCACAAGCTGCTCGATCTGCTGGGCGACCTCGCTCTGCTCGGCATGCGCATCAAGGGCCGTGTCTGGGCATCGCGTCCCGGGCATTTCGCCAATACGGAGTTCATGAAGCAGCTGCGCCGCACGATCCGCAAGGAGGGCGAGCGTCCGCGCTACAAGTACGACTGCCGCAAGACGCCCGTCTACGACATCAACGACATCCGGCGTATGCTTCCCCACCGTCCGCCGTTCCTGCTGGTGGACCGGATTTTCCACGTGGACGACAACTCGATCGCCGGCATCAAGAACGTGACGATGAACGAACCCTTCTTCGTGGGGCATTTCCCCAACGAACCGGTGATGCCCGGCGTGCTCATCGTCGAGGCGATGGCGCAGTGCGGCGGAATCATGGTGCTGCGCAACATCCCCGATCCGGAGAACTACTCGACCTATTTCATGAAGATCGACGGCGTGAAGTTCAAGCGCAAGATCATCCCCGGCGATACGCTCCAATTCGAACTGCATCTCACCGAACCGATCCGGCGCGGGGTCTGCGTGATGGACGCCAAGGCGTTCGTGGGCGATACGCTCGCCTGCGAGGCGACGCTGATGGCGCAGGTGGCCAAAACGAAGAAATAGCGGGCGCCGCACGCGACCGGCCGCCGTCCGTGTATCGGCGCGGCCGGGCGGAGCCGAAAAACGATACTACATGATTAGCAAGTTAGCCTACGTTCATCCCGATGCCAAGATCGGCGGGAACGTGACCATAGAGCCTTTTGCTTACGTGGCGGGCGACGTCGTCATCGGCGACGACTGCTGGATCGGCCCCGGGGCCGTCATCAACGACGGTGCGCGCATCGGCAAGGGGTGCAAGATCCATACGGGAGCCTCGATCGCCTGCCTGCCGCAGGATTTGAAGTTCAAGGGAGAGTATTCGACCGCCGAGATCGGCGATTACAACGACATCCGCGAGTGCGTGACCATCGCCCGCGGAACGGCGTCGCGCGGCAAGACGGTGGTGGGCAGCCACAACCTGCTGATGGCCTATGTCCACATCGCTCACGACGACGTGGTGGGCAGCCACTGCGTGATCGCCAACCGCGTTTCGCTCGCGGGCGAGGTCGAGGTGGGCGACTGGGCCGTTATCGGCGGTCATGCAGCCGTGCACCAGTGGGTACGCATCGGCGAGCATACGATGATTCAGGGCGGCGCCCTGGTCGGGCAGGACGTGCCGCCCTTCATCACCGTGACCAACGAGAATCAGTTCGCGGGAATCAACCGGATCGGCATGAGCCGCCGCGGATTTACGCCGGAGCAGATCGATATCATCCACAACGCGGCGCGCATCCTTTTCCAGAGCGGCCTGAATTTCATGAACGGCTGCGAAGAGGTGGAGCGCAAAGTCTTGCAGTCGCCCGAACGCGACCGTCTGGTGAAGTTCATCCGCGAATCGAAACGCGGCGTGAGCAAACAGTACGGCGTGAAATAGCAGGGCGTTCGGCCGCGGTGCCGGCCGTGCGATTGGCGAGGCGGATTCGGACGGTTTGTCCGATCCGCCTCGACGTTTTGTCGATTCCGAGCTCCTCCTGCGGCGTCCGGGGTGCCGAGAAAAAGGCGGACGGTTCTTTTTCGTCCGGTGCGTCGGCGGGTTCCGAGTCTCAGAGCGGGGCTTTTCCCGAGGAGGAGCGGCCGGGTCGGGGGTATGCGGTTTGACGGTTTTGCACTGCGCTGCGAAACTTGTACGGCAGGATTCCGGCGCTACCGGCTGGCCTCGCAGCGTCCTGCATCCGTCGGCGGAGGCGTCTCTCCGGATCGCGCCGTGCCGCGATGGCGGTTGCGGGCGGCCCGGAGCCGGCGTTCGACGCTGTGCGGTGGAGTCGGAACGTCCGATCGAGGGGGAGCGGGTCGTTGCCGGCATTCGGGGGGGGCGTTGAACCCGTTCGGATGCGGCGGGATTTTCCGACCGCGATTCTTCGCAAAGGACGAATTCGTTCGCCGTCCGATTCTTTTTTTCGATTTATTTTCATAACTTGGCTGTTGTTATTATTTTTGTCTCTGGCAATGTTTCGCCATCTCAACCGTGCGACCAATGGACAGAAAATCGGATGAATTGATTTTGCAGGGACTCCGACAGGGCGATTGCAAGGCATTCGACGAACTGTACATGAGATATGCCCCGCGTGTGGAGGCGTTCGCCTGCTGCATGTTGAAGAGCCGGAGCGAAGCCGAGGATCTCGCGCACGATATTTTTCTGAAAATTTGGGAGAACCGTCAGTCGATCGGACACATCCGTTCGTTGGGAAATTACCTGTTCCGAATGACCAAGAACGCCGTTTTCGACCGGTTCGAGCACAAGTCGGTGCAGGTACGCTACGAACGGCAGTGCCTTGCCGCCGGCGATTTCCTGTCGGACGACGTCGCTGCGAAAATCGCCTCCGAGGATCTGTTGATGATCGTCGAACTGGCCGTGGAGCGAATGCCCGAACAGCGGCAGCGGGTCTTCCGTCTGAGCCGTTACGAACGGCTGTCTCATCAGGAGATCGCCCGGGAACTGGGGATCACTACCAAAACGGTGGAATACCACATCCGCACGGCGCTCGCCGAACTGCGGAAGATCATCGCCGCGATCATCGTATTCTTCTGACATTCCGATCTTTTATGCGGCCGATCCGGAGCAGCGATGGCGATCGTTGCTTTTTTTTGCGAAAAACGGTCCCGAACGGACTGGGGATGCCGCTCGTTTTCCCGTCTTATATATAAACGTATCGAAGAAATGGACATCGTAAGAAAAATCATACGCGCCTATCTGTACAACCCGATGCCCGAGAAGGTGCAGCGGCAGTTCCGTTCGTGGTGCCTGAGAGAGGAGGGTTCGCACGAGAAGACCGAAGCCCTGAGGGAGGAGTGGGAGCGGCTTGATCCCGCTGCCGTGCTTCCGACGGATGAAGAGGCGTATCGCCGCAAGCTCGCCCGTCTGCACGGGGAGATGCGTCCGCCGCTGAGACTCCGCACGATCCCGCTCTCGCGTCGCGCCGCTGCGGTCGCCGCCGCGGTCGTCGTGCTGGCGATGTCCGTCGAATTTTTCGTCGTGCGGCATCTGACGGCGGACAGCACCACGGTGCTCGTGACGGCCGAGAACAGCAAGGGGCGGTTCACGCTGCCCGACGGATCGGTCGTATGGCTCAATGCGGATTCGCGTCTGGCCTATTCGAACCGCTTCGTCGATTCGGAAAAGCGCGAGGTACGGCTCGAGGGCGAGGCCTTCTTCGACGTCAGACGGGATACGCTGCGCCCCTTCGAGGTGACGATGGGCGGTTTGGAGGTGCGTGTGCTGGGGACGCGGTTCAATGCCAGCCATATTCCCGATCTCGGAATCGAGGAGGTCACGCTGTTGTCGGGCAGCGTCGAGGTCGGACACGACGGTTCCCGCGAGACGGTGCGGCTCCTCCCCGACCAGAGCTGCGCCTACGACACGGTGTCGGGGCGGCTGGCCGTCCGAAACGTCAGGGCCAGCAACTACGGCAGCTGGACGGGCGATTCGATCGTCTTCGACAACATGACGCTGGAGGACATCGCCGTCAATCTGGAACATTGGTACAACATCCGTATCCGCATCGATGACGGCGTCGACGCGTCGACGCGCATCTCCTTCACCCTGCGTCCCGAAACGCTGGACGAGACGTTGCGTATCATCGAGAACCTGACGCACTTCGCCTGCGAAAGGACGGACAGGCAGCATATAACCATTCGCAAACGATGAACGAAACCGATCCGAACCATGTGAAAAACCGATGAACGATTCCCGCACGGAAGCGGACGGAAGACCCGCTTCCCCGAAAGCATTCAACATCCAATCTAAACCAAACCAGTGTATTATGAAAAATGAAGGACCAAACGTCTTCGGGCGAATGCCCGCTGTCCCGAAATTTCTCGCGTCCCTGCTGCTGATGCTCGCCCTATCGGTTACGGCGGCGGCGCAGAACCGCAAAATTTCGATCGACATGCAGAACATCACGGTGAAGGAGTTCTTCGCCGAAATCGAGAAACGGAGCGATTACACGTTCGCTTACAACAATTCGGAGATCGATCTCGCGGCGCGTGTGAGCGTCCGGGCGGTGGACGAGGAGATCGTCGCCGTCGTCGACCGCACGCTCGCGCCTCAGCGGCTGAGGGCGCGTATCGAGGGTAACCGCGTGGTGCTCTCGCCCGGCAGGGCCGCGGTACCCCCCCCTCCTCCGCGAAGCCCGTGAAGGCCGAAAAGACGATCAGCGGTCGCGTTACCGCCGTTTCGGGCGAGCCGATCGTCGGGGCCAGCGTGATCGTCAAGGGGACGAGCATCGGCAACGTGACCGGCATCTCGGGTGAATACACGATTTCGGCCGAACCCGAGCAGACCCTCTCGTTCGCCTTCCTCGGTTACGATACGAAGGAGGTGAAGGTCGGCAGCCGCACGACCATCGACGTCACGTTGACGGAGCAGAACAAACAGATCTCCGAGGTGGTCGTCGTGGGTTACGCACCGATGCGCAAGAGCGATTTCACGGGTTCGATCGCCAGCGTGAAATCCAGCGAACTCTCGGTGACGGCGCCGACGGTGGGACAGTCGCTCGCGGGCAAGGTCGCCGGCGTGGAGGTGCACCAGACCAGCGGCGCCCCGGGCGACGGCGTCACGATCCGCGTGCGCGGCGTGAACTCGCTGTCGGCCAGCAGCGACCCGCTTTACGTGATCGACGGCTATCCGGCATCGGAAGACGTTTTCATCAACCCGAACGACATCGAGTCGATCGACATCCTGAAAGATGCCGCCTCGGCCGCCATTTACGGTTCGCGCGGCGCCTCGGGCGTCGTGCTCATCACCACCAAGCGCGGCAAGGAGGGCGAAGCGGCCAAGGTGAGTTACGATTTCTCCTACGGAATCCAGCAGCTCGACCACAAGGTGGATCTGCTGAACGCCGTCCAGTTCCGCGATCTGCTGATCGACGCCCGCAACAACTCCTACCGTCTGCGCGCTACGGCCGCCGGTGTGTCGTGGAGTCCCTACGACGACAATACGGTGCGTGCGGCCAAAGGCTTCTCGCTGGCCGAAGTGGGTATTCCGTCGATGTTCTACGATTTCACGACCCGCACGCCCGTGACTCCGCAGTACGATACCGACTGGCAGGACGAACTGTTCTCCAATGCCGGCATCATGCGTCACAACGTCTCGGTGACGGGCGGTTCGAAGGCTATCAAGTACATGGCCAGTCTCGGTTACATGGATCAGGACGGTATCATCTCGCCGTCGAACCACAATCGCATCAACGCCCGCCTGAATCTCGACGCGCAGATCACCAAGCGGCTGTCGGTGAGTCTCAGCTATTCGATGTACGATGCCAAGAACCGCGTGGTGCAGGCCGAGGGCCGCATGATCAACGACGGCGTGATCCAGAGCGCCCTGATGTATCTGCCGAACCTTCCGGCCTACGAGGAGAACGGTGACTACGCCCGCAGCGCCATGATTAAGATGAAGACCGAATGGGGAATGAATTTCCCCGAGAACCCGCTGGCGATCGCCCACGAGCTGGACATTCAGGAGAAGATGTCGCGCCACAACCTCAATGTCAACATGGTCTACGAGTTCATTCCCGATCTGAAACTCTCGGCGCGTCTCGGCCAGCAGTGGTACAACTACCGCTATTTCTACTATCGCCCGATGAGCATCGGACGCGATGCCGCCGTCGCTTACAGCGATGCGCTGAAACCCTACAACATCGCCCGCACCACCTCGACCTACGACGTCGACCGGCTGGGCGAGTTCATGCTCAGTTATAAGAAGGAGTTCGGCCGTCACCATTTCGACGCTTTGGCCGGCTACACGCTCCAGAAGAAGACCTACGACCGGCTGGGCGTCGAGGCTACCGGATTCGCCGACGACCGCATCCATGAGGTGACGGCCCACGGTTCGGAGGCCACGGACGTCCAGCTCTACGACACGCGCAAGGCCGGTTGGGCGATGATGTCGTTCCTGACGCGCGTGAACTACGCCTTTGACGATCGCTACACGCTTACCGCATCGTTCCGCGCCGACGGTTCTTCGCGTTTCGGCGTGGACAGCCGCTGGGGCTATTTCCCTTCGGTGTCGGCCGGTTGGACGCTTTCTAACGAACCCTTCTTGAAGGATGCGCTGGAACGCGTCGCTTCGATCCGTCTGCGGGCGAGCTGGGGCAAGAGCGGTAACAACGACATCGGCAACTACGCCTCGATCGCCTCGATCTCGACGGGCAGCTACGCCTTCGGTAACACCCCCGTCTCGACGACCTACGAAGGTTCGTTCGCCGATGCTGCGCTCGGTTGGGAGACCACCACGCAGACCAACATCGGTATCGACCTCGGATTTCTCGGCGGCCGCCTGAACGTGATCGGCAACTATTACAATTCGATCTCGTCGGACATCCTCTACGACTATCCGATCTCCTCGATTTCGGGCGCCACTGCAACCAAGACCAATCTGGGGACGGCGAAGATCCGCAACCGCGGTTTCGATTTTCAGGTCGATGCCCGCGTGCTGACCGGCAAGGTCAACTGGAACGTCAGCGCCAACGTCTCGGTCAACCGCAACAAGGTGGTGAGCATGGGCGGTCTGGACGACATCATCTCCACCACGGAGCGCTCCGTGGGTTCGCACATCACCAAAGAGGGGTATCCCATCGGTTCGTTCTACGGTTACAACGCCATCGGTATCATGTCGAAGGCCGACTACGCCAATGCGCTTCTCGACCGCGAGGTCTATCTGAAAAACGGCAACAAGTTCCCCGAAGGTTATGAACTGAAAGGGCCGGCGGTCTCCTCCTATTCGCTCGACGCGCTCTCCTACGGCAACGCGATCTGGGAGGACGTCAACGGCGACGGACTCATCACCAGCGACGACAAGACGATCATCGGCGACGCCTATCCCGATTTCACGGGCGGTTTCTCGACGAACCTTTCGTGGAAGGGACTCGATTTCAGCGCCAGCTTCGTCTACTCCTACGGTGGCGAGGTGATCAATTTCCAAGACTACTACCTCTACAACATGGAAGGTTCGGGCAACCAGTACGCCATCGTGGCCGACCGCTATATCTCCGACGAGCAGCCGGGACGCAACAACGTGCCCATCGCTTCGCGCATCTCGACACCCAACACGTCGCTCAAACTCTCGTCGTATTACGTCGAGGACGCCTCCTTCTTCCGCTGCGCGAACATCACGCTGGGCTATACGCTTCCCAAGCGTTGGATGAGCAAGCTCCACGTTTCGTCGTGCCGCGTCTATTTCAGCGGCGACAACCTCTTCACGATCACGCCCTATCGCGGTTACAACCCCGAAGTGTCGTACAAAAGCAGCAACCTGATGCCGGGATTCGATTGGGGGTGTTACCCGCTCGCCCGCATCTACTCGCTCGGTCTTAATCTCACCTTCTAATTTCGGACGATCATGAAAATCAAACAGATATTCGCAGTTCTGGCCGTCTCGGCCTCGTTGATGTCCTGCAATTTCCTCGACGAGTTCGATCCCAACGCCACGACGGCCGGAAATTTCTACACCTCGGAGGCCGACATCGAAACCTCGCTCAACGGGGTTTATCAGTCGCTCGCGCAGAGCTACTACTACCAGTACAACTACTATTTCACCGACGTGCGGGCACACGTGACCGTCGTGACCGACAGCGGAGCCAGCAGCGGCATTCCCTATCAGTTCTACAACTATACGCTCACCGAGGAGAACCAGTACGTCTACAACCGCTATACGCAGCTGTTCAAAAGCATTTCGCGAGTCAATACGCTGCTTTCCCACCTCGACGACGTGACCTATTCCGCCTCCGAGGCGCGCGACACTTACGAGGCCGAAGCGCGTTTCGTCCGTGCGCTGACCTATTTCCATCTGGTGACGGAGTGGGGGGACGTGCCGCTGGTGCTGGAACGTCTGGATTCGAAGGACGAGGTGGCGGCCAACAACTACCGTCGCCCCAAAGCGCAGATCTACAAGGCGATCTTCGACGATCTCGATTTCGTGCTGGACAGTCCGCTGGCCGATTTCCAGCCCGCTTCGGAGTGCGGCCGGGCCAGCAAGGCCGCTGCGCTGGCGCTTTACGGCAAGGCGGCTCTGCAATGCGCCTGCGACGAGGATTTCGCCTCCGAAAAGAGCTCCTACCTGACCACGGCCATCGAGAAGCTCACCTCGGTGTGGGGAATGCGTCCTTTCGGCGAGCTGTCGGAAATTCCCTACAACCAGATCTGGGACCTCTCCACGCAGAAGTCCTGCCCCGAGAACATCTTCCAGATCAACTACGTGCAGGGAAATGCCGATCTCGGTTCGATCTGGAACTACCAGTTCGGCCCCAGCACGACGGGCGTCACCTCCTATAAAATCGGCCAGATGCACAACATGACCACCGGAGAGGTCTACGAATCGTTCGATCCGGGCGACGTGCGGCGCAACTACCTGCGCGCGACGACCGTGGCCGGCGTGACCTACTATCATACGATGAAGTACGCCGATCTGGAATGCGGCGCCAACGGTTACGGCGGCAACAACTGGATCGTGCTGCGTTACGCCGACGTGGCGTTGATGCTGGCCGAAGCCTATTACTGGCAAGGCGTTTCGCCGACGGCCGAGACCTACCTGAACATGGTGCGCCGGCGCGCCGGTCTGGCCGACTGGTCGGGCAGCGATCTGCGTCAGGGCATCTACGACGAGCGTCTCTTCGAGTTCATTCAGGAGGGGCTGCGCTGGCAGGATGTGCTGCGCATGTACTCGAACGAGGAGATGATCGAGCATTACAACGCCATCAATTCCAATTTCTCGGTGAAGGATCTGCTGCTGCCCATTCCCTACAACGAGCGGATTCTTAACCCCGAGGGACTTTACCAGAATCCCGGATACGGGGTGAAATGATTCGGAGACGATGATACGCCTGAAAAACATGCCGCATATGCTGTGGATCGCGGGGCTCGCCCTGATCGCCGCCTGTTCGGACGGCGGCGGGGAGGAGCGGCCCGGGCCGCAGCAGACCGCCCTTTCGATCGTCTGGACGCCCGAAGCGCCCGCGGCCGGGCAGTCCGTGCGCTTCTCGCTCGGCGGCGACGTGTCGAACGTCCGCAGTGTGCTGTGGATGTTCGGCGACGGCAAGACCTCTTCGGCGGCAGCCGGCGGAGAGGTCGACCATGCCTATGCCGCTGCCGGAGACTACACGGTGAAAGCCGCCGTCACACCGGTCGCGGGTTCGATGAGCGAACTGTCGCGATCGATCTCGGTGAGTGATACCGAAGCCGCCATGGTCGTGAGCAACGATTTTCCTGCGTGTCGGGAGGAGGTCGTTTTTTCGCTCAACCGGATGACCGGCGTCACGGGCGTGAGCTGGGATTTCGGCGACGGCAGCGAACGCCGGCAGACCGCTTCGGCTTCGGAGACGCTCACGCACAACTATGCCGAGGAGGGCCGTTACACGGTTCGGGCGGAGGTCGCCTATGCCGACGGCGGCACCGAAACGCTGATGCGCCAGATCGAGGCGGCGGGACTTTCGCTGAGCTGGGCGTGCCGCAATTTCGATCCCTCGAAGATGTGGATCATGGCCCATCGCGGCAACACGAAGAACGGCTACGAACTGCCGCCCAACTCGATGGCGGCGTTCCGCCGCTGTGTGGAGCTGGGATGCGTGGAGTTCATCGAGACCGACGTGCAGATTACCAAGGACGGCGAAGTCATCTGTCTGCACGACAATTATCTGAGCCGTTTCACCGATTACAACGACTACGCTTCGGGCAAGGGCATGGTCGCCGATTTCACGTTGGAAGAGCTGGGGCGCTTCCGTCTCAAAACCACCGACGGCAAGGTTTCCGACCAGAAGATCCCGACGCTGGAAGAGGTGCTCATGGAGTTCCGGGGCAAGGTGTGGTTCAATCTGGACAAGTGCATGGAGAGCGACGTGAGCATCGAGAAGGTCTACGACGTGGTCGAACGCTGCGGCTGTCTCGACCGCGTGCAGTTCTACATCTCCGACGACACCGACCGCGCCGACTGGCTTTCGCGGCAGAAACCGCAGGGGATCATCGCGCCCCATGCCAACAAGGAGGAGGTGTTGACCCGGATGGCGGCCTACTCGCCGGTCTACATGATCCAGACCTCGACGCAATACGCGGGTGCCTCGTGGATCTCGTCCATCAACGCGCGGGCGCTCTCGGTCACCAATCTGCTCGACGACGAAGGGCAGGCGTTCTACAACGGCAACACGACCGTGATGGACGGTTTCGTCTCCGCGGGCGTGCGTATGATCCAATGCGACTATCCCGCTGAAATGGACGAATATCTCCGGGGCAGGGGGAAACGCTAAACCTTAAAACGATAAAATACATCACAATGAAACGAATCCTTTCAATTCTGAGCGTCGCGACGCTCTTCGTGCTGATCGGATGCACGGACAGCAACGACGATATGGAGATCGTATACGACTCGATCATCGAACCCGATTTTACCGTCGCGGCCGCCGAAATCGTGGCGGGCGTGACTCCCGTAACCTTCACCAACACCACCTCCGTGGAGGGTACGACCGTCGCGGAGTATTTCTGGCACTTCGGCTTCTCGGGCGAAGGCAACTGGTCGGAAGAGGCCGAACCCGATCCGATCGTCTACAATCAGGCGGGCGAATACACGGTGACGCTCACGGCGTGGGGCGCCGACGGCAACCGCGCGACCGTGAAAAAGGTCGTCACCGTGCTGGCCGACAACGTCGTGCCGACGGCCGATTTCAGCTATTCGCCGATGATGGTCAACGTCGGCGACGAGGTGACCTTCACCGACAAATCGACCGATTCCGACGGCGAGATCGTCTCGCGCGAATGGGTGTTCCCCGACGGTTCGACCTCGACGGAGACGAATCCTTCCTACACTTTCACGCAGAAGGGCATGTTCCAGGTCAAGCTGACCGTCGCCGACGACCGCGGCGGTGAAAGCAGCGCGACCAAGTCGATCAACGTCCGCGACGGCGACGTGTCGGATTTCACGCTGCTGTGGTCGACCGAGGTCGCTTCGGCCGATGCGCTTTGCGATGCCAACGTCGTGACAGTGAGCGATCTGGGTTATGTTTATGCCGTGACCGGCGACGGCAAACTGGTGGCGCTCGACGCCGAGGGTGCCGTGGCGTGGGAATACGATGCCGCCGCGCAGGACAAGGTCAATCTCAGAAAGGAGATCGCCTACCCGTCGGTAGATGCCGACGGTACGGTCTACTGGGTGGCGCACGCCTACGGCGACGATTCGGCCGTCCCGACCGTCTATGCGTTCGAGGGTTCGACGGGCTCCGTGCTCTGGAAGAACCAGACGGCCTACGCCGCAGGCGCCCGCATCGCCTTCTCGACGCCGAGCGTCGGCCCGAACATGGTCGTCGTCGGCAGCCGGGGCACGAACGGCGCGATCCGCGGATTCGAGAAATCGTCGGGACGCAATACGGCCCAGGCCACTCCGGCCAACGGCGGCGGTACGTCGGGCACGATCGTCCTCAAAAACGGCGTGGTGATCTTCACCAATACGGGCGAATACGGCTACGGCATCATGGTTCCCGACGATCAGTTCGTTTGGAGCCCCGTTCCGACGGCCGATACGTTCGCACCCGGCAAGACGCTCTCGGCCGGCCGCTGCCAGCCCTGCGTCGGCGCCGACAACTGCGTCTACCTTCCGGGCAAGATCAAGGAGGGCAGCGGCGGTTCGTGGAACATCGCCTGCTTCGACTGCACGAATCTGACGGCCTCCTCGACCAAAACGCCCAAATGGAGCGTCGCCGTGCCCGACGGATTCGTTCAGGGCGGCGCCTCGCTGAGCGCCGACGGGCAGACGCTCTACATCGTGGCCGATGCGGCGACGCCTTCGACCGTCTACGCGCTCAGCACCTCGAACGGTTCCACCGTCTGGTCGTATCCGCTCGATGCGCACTGCAACAGCGTTCCGGCGGTGGACAACCTCGGACAGGTGCATGTCGCCACCGAGACCGGACACTACGTCGTGCTGTCGCCCGACGGCAAGCCGGTCTACGACGAACAGATCGCCGACATGTTCGAGGGTTCGGTCTCGATCTCCGAGTGGGGCTACTCCTACGTGCTGGGCAAAGACGCTTCGGCGGGCAAGCTCAAGGTCTACGCGGTGGCGCTGCCGGGCGTAAACTCCGCCGCGGCGTCGGCTTGGTCGCAGTACGGCCGTAACGCACGCCATATCAACTATCAGCAATGAACAACCGAAAAATAACCGACTGAAATGAAAAAGTATCTGTTGTTTCCGTTGTGCGCGGCACTCTGTCTGCTAGCGGGATGCGCCGACGATTTTCCGACGGAACTGAACCACAATTATTATCAGGACGACACCCCGCCCGCCGAGCCCGACATCACGGAGCAGACGGTCAAGCTCGGCACCTACAACCTCTGGATCTCGAACAAGGGTACGGGCGACTATGTCTGGACGCATCGCCGCGACATCCTCGCGCAGTCGATCGTCAACAACGACTGGGACATCTTCGGATTCCAGGAGGCCAACAGCACGATCCAGAGCGAACTGCCGACGCTGGTGGCGGGCAAGGGCGGCAACTACGAATGGTGGTTCGTCGGCCGCGATTCGCAGGACGGCAAGAACGGCGAGGCGCTGGGCATCGCCTACGATCCCGACCGGTTCGAACTGAGCGACCGGCACTATTTCTGGCTCTCGCCGACGCCCGACGAGATGAGCTACGGCTGGGACGAGGTGAGCTACCACCGCATCGCCTGCTGCGCCGTGGTGACGGACAAGGCTTACGGCAAGCAGTTTTTCATGATGGTGACGCACATGCCGCTGGCCGACATGGCGCGTTCGGAGGCCGCGAAGGTCATCATCGAGCGCGAGCAGATGTACAACACGCTGGGGATGCCCTCGGTGCTGGTCGGCGACATGAATGCCACGCAGGACGACGCCGCTTCGGCGACGTTCCGCACCCATTGGGAGGACGCCTATCAGGCGACGGATCCGGCGTTCGTCGACGGTCCCGTCGGCACGTTCAACGGGCACAAGACCTCGACCGACCTTTCGGTCTCGACGGCCCGCATCGACTACATCTACACGCGCGGTCAGCTGTCGCTGAAAACCTATAAGGTGGACAACTCGATCTACGAGGGCATCTATCCCTCCGACCACTGTCCGGTGACGATTCAGGTCGATTTCGACTACGATGCGCCCGAAGCGCCCGAAATCGAGGGCAGCGGCACCGCCTCCGATCCGTGGAAGATCAGCTCCCCGGCCGACTGGAACGCCGTGGCCGAGTCGATCAACTCCGGTGCGGCCGACGCCGTATACCTCTCGACAGCCTGCTACGAATTGAGCGCCGACATCGATTTCGAGGGTCAGAGCGCCGTGCCCGTCTCGTTCGAGACCGGAAGTCTGGTCTATTTCGGCGGCGTGTTCGACGGCAAGGGCCACACGATCCGAAACGTGAAGACGACCGCGTCGGGCGAGTCCTTCGGACTGTTCGGCGGCAACGAGGGGACGATCAAAGATCTCGCGGTGGAGAACCTCGCGCTCTCGACGGCCTTCAAGACCGCCGGAGGCGTCGTCGGAACGAACCGCGGCGTGATCGACGGCGTCACCTTCCGGGGCGAGATCGTCGGTTCGGGCAAGGCGGCCGTGCTGGGCGGTATCGCGGGCCAGAATCAAGGCGTCATCATCAATTGCGGCAACCGCGGCGGCAAAATCGAAGCCGTCGAGCTGGACAAAGGCGTGAAAGGCGAGAACCTCGGCGGCATCGCCGGCCAGATCTCCAAGGGCAGCGACGGCAAGGGCAATTATATCGTCAACTGTTACAGCTGGATCGAGCGGGTCGCTTCGAACAACAACAACATCGGCGGTATCGTCGGCATCGTCAGCGACGACAGTTTCGTCGTCAACTGCTATTCGACGCTGGCCGACGTCTCCCAGAACGATTCGTTCGCCTCGTCGGTGGGCTACAACAAGAAGGGCAACGTACAGAACGTCTACGGTAACGAAGCCTGCCCCTCGGGCAAGAAGAATCCCGACTGGATCGTCGGCAACGACTCGAAGCAGGACGGTTCGGTATGGGCGGAGAGCCTCGGGCTGCTGCTTTCGCTCGACGAAATGAAATCGGGTGCCGTCACGGTGCCTTCGTCCGGACAGGAATGCGCTTCTTTCACGGAGGCGCTGAACGCCGGAGCCGAAATCTATGCGTCGACGCCGGCCGAGACGCTTCCGGCCAAACCGGAGACGGCCGTCCGCAAATGGGTGGATTCGGACACCTATCCGGTACAGGAATAATCCGCATATCGGCGGAAGGCCGTGCCTCACGGCAGGCCTTCCGCCTTTTGTCAAATTTGAAAAAAAACGATTGAAAATGAAAAGTTTGCTGATATTATTCGGCGCGGCGGCACTCCTCTGCTCGTGCGCGTCGCAACCCGAACCGGCCGCCGGCCGCCGCACGGACCGGATTCTGGCCGAACTGCACGATCCGACGTCGAAGAACGTCGTGGTCGTCTCACACCGCGGCGACTGGCGCAACTGGCCCGAAAACTCGATTCCTGCTATCGAATCCGTAATCCGCATGGGAGTCGACATCATGGAACTGGATCTCAAACTGACCAAGGACAGCGTGCTGGTGCTCTGTCACGACAAGACGATAGACCGTACGACCAGCGGAAAAGGCCGAGTCTGCGACATCACCTACGACTCGATCCGCCGCTGCGTGCTCCGTACGGCGCACAACCAGAAGACCGATCTGCGGATGCCGACCCTGCGCGAAGCGTTGGAGGTCTGCAAAGACCGCATCGTGGTGAACATCGATCAGGGGTACGAATATTACGACCTCGCGCTGGCCGTCACCGAGGAGCTGGGCGTCACGGATCAGGTGCTCATCAAGGGCAAGCGTCCGGCGGAGGTCGTGGCGGCGAAGTTCGCCGCCTATCCGCACAACATGATGTACATGCCGGTCATCGACATCCTCAAACCGCAGGGACGCGAACTCTTCGAGGAGTACCGGAAATCGGAAAAGCAGCCGCTGGCCTACGAAGTCTGCTGGGACGAATATACGCCCGAGGTGGAAGCCTGCATGAAACGCATCGTGGACGGCGGTTCGAAGCTCTGGGTGAACTCGCTCTGGCCGTCGCTCTGCGGCGGGCTGAACGACGACCGCGCTTTCCGGGGAGAAACGGAGGAGGTCTACGGCCGGTTGCTCGACATGGGGGCGACCATCATCCAGACCGACCGTCCCGAACTGCTGATCCGCTATCTCGAATCGAAAGGACGCCGCGGGTAGCGGTACGATCATGAAAAAAGTGCTGTTCTGTATCGCCGCCCTCTGCGCGGCGGCGACGGGTGGCTTCGCGCAGAGCTTCTCTGCGGCGACCTACAACGTGCGCCAGCTCAATGCCGGAGACGATGCGAGGGGCGACGGCTGGGAGCGGCGGCTTCCGGTGATCGCCTCGCTGATCCGTTACCACGATTTCGACATTTTCGGAGCTCAGGAGGTGTTCCACAGCCAGCTTCTGGATCTTCTCGCGGCGCTTCCAGGTTACGGCTACACCGGCGTCGGACGCGACGACGGGGCCGAGGCGGGCGAATATGCGGCGGTGTTCTACAAGAAAGACCGTTTCCAACTGCTCGACTCGGGGCATTTCTGGCTTTCGGAGGAACCCTCGCGTCCGAGCAAGGGCTGGGATGCCAAATATGTCCGCATCTGCTGCTGGGGCCGGTTCCTCGATCGGGAGAGCGGCGAGCGGTTCTGGTTCTTCACGCTCCATACCGATCACAAGGGCCGGCGTGCGCAGGTCGAAAGCTGTCGGCTGGTGGTCGACCGCATTCGGACGATGTGCCGCGGCGAGCGCGCCGTGCTCACGGGAGATTTCAACGTGGGCCAGACGAGCGAAAGCTATGCCGTGCTGCGCGATTCGAAGCTGCTGTTCGACGCTTGCGATCTGGCCGAACTCCGCTATGCCGAGACCGGCACCGAGAATGGCTTCGATCCCGATCGCAAGACGTTCCGGTGCATCGACTATCTCTTCGTGACCGAAGGATTCCGCGTGCTGCGCTACGGCATCCTGACCGACACCTACCGTACGAAGGAGCCCGCCGGTAGCGCGAAGCCCTACCGTGCACGGACTCCGTCGGATCATTTTCCGGTGCAGGTCGAACTGACCTTCGCCGAATGACGATCCCGCAACCTGAAACCATTTTCCGACAAACGAATGAGCATACTCTCTTTCTTTCGAAAAAGCGCGCCGTCGGCACCCTTCGCGGGAGACGACGCGG